>ERZ772900.439-NODE-439-length-44165-cov-19.389934_pt1 | contig 44165 bp, 40 predicted proteins | sample MGYA00512124_ERZ772900 | MGnify/ENA primary metagenome ERZ772900 (study PRJEB29015, sample SAMEA2737716) | human gut metagenome | biome: human gut; feature: human-associated habitat; material: faeces | place: China | collected 2012 ... | reverse complement strand
TCACGGCTGATGATATTGCCGTTATGCTCAATCACAACGGCAGCACCACCAGCTCGCTCTTTATGGCCATAATCACATGAACCACCTATCCAAACGTAATATGTAGAAGTATCTTGTGTCATAATTATTCTGTAGGTTTCACCACAGCTCTCCACTCCATAAACTGCTTGGTCGTTTCTCCGCTATGATGGTCGAGGAAGAGACTATGGGCGGTGTCGAGCGCAGCAATTTTCTGCATGTCCTCAGCATCAAGTTCGAAGTCGAAGAGATTCAGATTCTCCTGCATTCGTTCCTTGTGAACGGTCTTCGGGATGATGGTTACATCGCTCTGCAACAGCCAGCGCAAGGCTACTTGTGCGGCAGTCTTTCCATATTTCTCGCCAATCTGGGTGAGGGTAGGGTTGGTGAACATTCCGTTCTGTCCTTCTGCCAACGGAGCCCATGCCATGAGCTTGGTGCCAAACTCATTCATGAATTTTCGAGTCTCATGCTGTTGGTTTAACACGTGCGTCTCCATCTGGTTCACCATTGGTGCAATCTCCATGTTTGAAGCCAGGTCTATGAGATGATCAGGGAAGAAGTTGCTCACTCCGATGGCACGAACCTTTCCTGCCTTGTAAGCTTTTTCCAAGTCACGGTAAGCACCATAGCGGTCGCAGTAAGGCTGGTGGAGGAGCATCAGGTCGATGTAGTCGGTCTGCAGTTTGCGCAGACTCTCGTCAATGCTCTTCATGGTCTGTCCCTCGCCATAGTTGGAATGCCAGACCTTGGAAACGAGGAAAATCTCATCACGGCTGATGCCGCTCTTTTTCCATGCGTTGCCCACGGCTTCCTCGTTGAGATAAGCCTGTGCCGTATCTATCATTCGATAGCCCACGCTGAGAGCATCCAGCACGCAACGCTCACACTCATCAGGTTCCACCTGATAAACACCATAACCCAGTTGTGGCATTTCCACGCCATTGCTTAACTTTATCTTCTTCATAATCAATATGTTTTAAAGTTCGTTTATTCCATTCTGCCATATTTCATTTCCACGCCCTCCTTATCATACTGCTTGCGCTTGCCGATTGGTGGCTCAGTAAGCGTGATGTGAACTACAGCCGTGCGTGAAAGGGAACAGGCGATGCTCTGGTCGAAAGCATCCATGTGTTGAGGAAGAAAACGTTCACAGATTAGTCTAACGCCATGAATCTTCTCTGCTTCATCTGTCACGATTTCTGCCTTGCCGAATGCAATGGCTGATTTGAATTGCAGGGTGAAACTGCCGTCCTTCGGACCAACCGTAGGCGCACAACGGGTTACGGCCGAAAGGCAAACCTCAGGATGAGCCTTGATTGCCTCCAGTTTCTTGCCTTCCAAGGCACCATGAAAATACCAATTAACATCATCATCAGATGCGAGTGACAGCGGTAAGCCGTAAGGTTTGCCTTCTTCGTCAATAAAACTGACAGTTATATACGGAGCCTTGTGCATTACTTCCAATGCCCACCCACTATCCATTGCTCTTGATTCCTTTCTCATTTTATCCAATTAATTTAATAATCTGTTTATCCGAAGCATCAGGCAGGATTTTTTTCAGATGTTCGAAAATCCTCTGATAAGACTCTTCGGGAGTGCGATTGCATTGGCAAGCCTCCCTGCTATAGAGATCTTCGGGAGTATTGAGCAGCGACCATCCCCAGCCATATTCATGGTTATGCTTGTCATGAGGGTAGATGAAATCCTCGGTCACGATATAGGTTGCCATTTCCAGTCGGGTGAGATAACCGTCAAACTTGCTTCTCATTCCCTTTCCGGTGAAACCGCAGGCTGCCCGAAGTTCTCTCGTGGTGAGACTGCCGGTAGATTGAAGCGTGCAGAGAATGGCTCCTTCTATCGAGTCATCATCTGGGCGAGGGAACTTGCTTCTTCTGTAGTTACAGAAGTCCGACCACCATTCCTGGCTGATGAATCCTGCTTTCTTGTTAAAGAACTTTCCGTACATACATGGCATTTCCTGAACAATTTCGCCTTTGACTTCGTCGAGCTTGCTCACGCTCGGCAAAGCTCAAGCAAGCTTGGCTTTGCTCTCGCTTAATCGCAACCTTCCATTTCCATAGCGGCCAGTCCCAGCCGCCTTCAGGAAAAGTTACATATCGGCAATCCTCTGCCACGATGTCTTCGGCAGAGAATCCTTCAATGCCACCATCAAGGAGAGGGAGGAAGCCGATTTTCTGAATCAGTTCCATCATGCCTGTTGCTGAATATATTTCTGGAAAGTTCATAAGCTTCGTTCTTTATTTTATTGTCAATTCATTCAGTTTGTCCTCTCTGATAATCTTCGGCTGAGCCTTGCCTGCGAGAACGAGAATCTTTTTACCATTACGATAAATATGAAGTTGTCGTGAGCGAACCACGGCAGTCAACTCCTCATCGTTCTGCATGGCTTGCCAGATAGGATAATATACGCCCTCAGGTTCAAACAACTTTTTTTGAAGATGCGAACAGAGGTTTGTTGTATCAATTGTCATTGCCATAATTTTCTTCAAACTATTTGTTTCCAAAGATTCATGTGCAAATACGCCATCAGCGCAATCTGTATCAGCAGAATGGCAGGAATGCCGTATTTGAATTTCTTGTGCATCGTCTTATGGTGCCAGACTTTCATTCCCATCCATGCCCCGATGCTTCCTCCAAGTACAGCCAGTAACAAAAGCGTGGCTTCTGGAATGCGCCATTTGGCTTTCTTCGCCTTGTATTTGTCAATGCCGTACACGATGAATGTAACTGCATTGATGCCCAGGAGATAATAGGCGAGGCAACTGTGTAATGTGTTCATACCCAGCCACCAAAGTAAGTTTCCTATTATGCGCATAAGATTATTCTTTTATATTTTTGATTATGTCAAGAATGGATCAAGCGTAGCCAGCAGTTCGGCTTTATCTACCACACCGCTTGTGCGCCACAATATCTTTCTTCCTTTGCAGAAAACTCCATCAGTATTTTCTGGGCAAGGGGAGCGTACCAGGTCTTCACCTCCTGCTCAGTAGGCGTATGACCGCCAGGGAAATGGAAGGCTTGATTGTAATGCTGCAGGAAGAGAGGGGAGAAGTGAGCCAGGGTGTCCTGCTCACCAAAAAGTCCCCACACACGATCCTTATAATATGGGTTGCAATGGTCAAACTGCACGGCTTCCAGCTCCGCGAACTCCTCAATCAGTGCCTCGTCAATTACCAGCCGCTGATTACCGTCCCTTCTCGGTGCCTTGTATTCATGCTCGCCGATGCGCTCCTTTAGAAACTCCGTCATCATGAAATACGGATTGCCGAGCAGGGCAGGAATGCCTACCACCGGAGCCAGCATCTGGGCGAGGAAAGAGCCGCAGCTGTTGCCCAAAAGCAAGTCGGGCTGTTCCCGGTCTATGATGGAGCGAATCTCCTTCAGTGCCTCCTTGGGGTGCAAAGGGAGGTCGGGAGTCAGCACCACCGCCGTCCCCTCAAACGCCTCTTTCAAGGCTCTCGCCATCGGACAACTGCCCGTGGCGAAGAATCCGTGTAGGAATAATATCTTCTTCATGATTTAATCTTCAATGTCTTGTTTACTTTGTGTCTCTTTTCTTGATAGGTCCGGAGTGGTTGCCTCTATTCAGCTTGATTCCGTTCTTGTTGAGAATGCGGAATACGGAACTTCTGCTTCTGAATCCGCTGGCTCTCCAGATTTCATCTATCGGATGTCCGGCAACATAGAGGTTCACTACAGTCTTTTCTCTGTCGAGCTTCTGCGTCTTGCTGGCAGAAACAGGAGGCAGAGACACAATCATCTTCTCCTGCAGCTTGATTACATGCTCTGCAGATTTCCTGAGAGCAAGGACTTCGTCGGGCAGGGAACCAATCATTACCAATTAGTATAGGTTAATGCTAAAACAGGTATAGGCGCTATACATGTGCAAAGGTACATAATTATATTCAGAATCATAATTATACTAGTAGCTTTTCTTGTGTAAATGAATATAAATTGATTTTGTATAAAAATAGTGTTGTTATTAGTAAATAATGGTTTTGTCGGTTGCGACTGCAACTCCCATAAAACAGGTTTCGGAAATCAAATGAAAGAAAGTGAAGCAAGTGAAAGAAAAAAGACTCAAACGAGTTTATTCTTTCACTTGCTTTTTTATGTGCCATGCTGATTGTGGCTTCGTGTAGCAGCAGAAAGCAATATGATTTTCAATCCTCCAATGACGCATTGGAAGAATATCATAATTTCTTTTTGTCGATTAAAGGAAACACTGAGTGCAACGCAGAACAGATAGCTACTTTCATCAATGGATGGCATGAGGTTGCCGACACGGTATCCTCAAGAATGTAAGCGAAGCAGCCAATCTTGCAGATAGGAGTCGGCAAATGGTTCACGCCTGCAGTATGTTCAATGCATTACAAAGTAGTGCTTGATTAGCATCATTGCTTCTTGCATTTTACCCAAATAGATTCGTCACCAATAGACATTTTCATTTCTGATATTGTAGAAGTCGCAGAAATGATAGTGTAAGAAGCAAATAGTTCACCCTCAACATATGTCTTTAGTGTGTTTCCTTTCAAAGACCATGTTCCTCGACCAGTTCCGAAATATCCAGAGCCGTAATAAGAACCGTCAGCATTGAATGTGGCGTAAGTCTTATTGAAAGGCCAGTCAATATATGTGCCAGACTCTGACATCTTTACAGCTGTCATCTCCCAAGTTCCTACAATCATAGACTTATCATAGTCTCCATTGTCTGAATCGTCATCACTGCTGCATGAAATAAATGCAAAAGATGCTACCACGAGGGTAAGAAGGAAAAATAAATACTTTTTCATAATGTTCTTGTTATTTTGAATTTACCAATTGTCGTTTTCATTACCAGATAAGCCATTCTTGATGCACTCCTCAATCTTGTCCATTACAACATTAGAGTAAGCATGTGCCATGACAAGTGCTTTGCAGGAAGTCTTCTTGTGAGAGTCCTTCTTGGCAAAAGGATAACACTTATCCAGTGGCCAATTCTGATCAGAACGGGTAGGGATAGTGCCTCCCATTGCACCCATCCAACCGCCACCAATGGCAACATTGACAGAATAGAATGGTACTGTGTAGGTAACACGAACCTTATTGTCCTTTATATCACACTTGATAACAGGGCGTAAATTAACGTTGTAAGCGTTAGTTCCACCTGCATGTTGTGCAATACTCTCTACAAAACCCTGTGCGATGATGGTTCCCAACTCCTTGTCATTCAATTTGATGACGGAGTTCGCATCATTGAAAGTTGCGGTGAACCAATAGTTAAGCAACACATAAAGCTGATCTTTGGTCTTGCCTTCAGCAGGGATTACCTGAGTATAGGTGATGGCATTGTTCTTATCCAATGTCAACTGGGTACCGAGATTGGTTGCTGCATCAACCCATTTCTCTCCATACTTTTCTTTTGCGTACTTTTCCAACTCGTCTGCTCGAAGAATTTGAGCATCGACAGCACTGCATACAAACAATGCAGCAAGTGCAACTAAAATAAACTTTTTCATTTTCTATATAACATTATTATAATGTGAATAATCCATTTTCAGAAGGTTACTACCAATCGCAATTATCGTCATAGCACTCATCATCCTCAATGCCTTCATACTCATCACGATCGCAATAACTACTATCATGATAGTCTTCATAAGAACAATCATGTTCGCAGCAACAGTCATCATAACCATCTTCATAGCCACGAGCATAATTTTCATGGTCTGAGGATGTATTATTACCTGCGTTACGATGCGCTTTCTTTTGGCTGTTTGAAACGCCGCTTGAAAATAAAAAATCGAATAGTCCCATACCTTTTTCTATTAATGTTTAACTTCTGGTGCAAAGGTATGAATTGATTGTGCAGTCTATCTGCACAATCAAAAGAATGTGCAAAAATGAAAGAAAAAAAGCAGAAAGAACTGTTTCTTCCTGCTTTAATATATGTAATTTGCCCAATTATAATTGTCTTAATGTATCTACAAAGAATGCTTCTTTTGCTTTCATCTTTTCACAGAAGTCTGCATAAGAAGTGGAGGTGTGACAAATCTCAATACCTAATATATATAGTGATGCAGATGAGTCCTTCAACCGTGATTTTGGAATTTTCTGCTGTCTCTCAGACAAAGGAGCTATAAAAACTCCTTTCGATGCCTGTAAGTTAGTGATGTATGTGATTAACTGATGAAGGTCATCACGATTAACTTTTGAAACCTTTTCATAACTTTCAAGCTTCTTGTATTTTGCATCGAGAACAATATCATCTTTATAGAAATCTGGATAACGGATTCCACTATGATCTTCAAACAAATAGATGCCACCTTTATGTTTCTTGTTTTCAGGATGCTTGAAGCCCTCTTTTTGTAGAATGGTATTCAGATACTCTTCCCAAAGCCAGGCTCCATCAAACAGAATACCGCAAATCTCCTCATCTGTTTCTCCGTACTTTACTTCTTCCATTCTTAGAATTTGTAAGCAAAGGCATTGCAGGGGCTGGTATTCCGTATAGTAAGGATGACTCTTATGTCTTAGGTTCTTACCAATAATTGCACTTCGCTCATTTTTGTTATATGAAGGAGTTAGTGAAATTATAGATTTTACATTATCTATAGTTTCCTGATCTAAACCTAATACGGATTGACCATATCTCTTTGACTTCATAAACTCAATTGTATGACGGATTAACTCAGTCATGTCATTGTCATAGGTATATTCACGAGTGGAGTATGCCACATTTCCTGCAAACGGAATGTTTTGGGCAATATGGCGTTTCCAGTCAATAGTACCTTTTAATTTTGCGTCATTATGTTTGAAGTTCTGATACTCTCTGTATATGCCCTGACGCATTGCGTTCTTTAGCAAGTGAGGGAACATAAACATAATAAAGTCAAATACATCCTCTTTTTCGTTGTTGTGATTAAGGTCAAAGAGATTGAATGAAAAGACCTTTTGAAGCATGTAATGTAAGAGATAGTCGTCGCGTCCTTCGTCAAAGCGGGATTTAATTTTTATCTGCAGGTTTCCAACACCGATAAACCCCATCACATTTCCTGTGGTAATACGTACCTTTTCAGAGTCACTTGTATTTAGAATGGTCATAACAGAAGCTTCACCGACTTTATCGTCAGAATCCTCTATACTATAGGGAAATATTAGCAGATTCTCATTTTCATGACATAATTGAGCTATTGTCTTGTCGGCAATAGGGAATAAAGCTGAGACATCTTTACGAAGAAATATCCCAGCTTTCACCTGTCCAATATTATTGTCTGTTAAGTTAATTCTCATCGACCAATTCGTTATCATTAATATTTGAGTTGCTTTCTTTGGTATCGAAGTAAGCATTTCTCAACTTCTCCATGATTTCTTCTGATTTGCGGAAACCACGGATATATTCTCGAAGCAATGGTTCGATATTCATATTCCACAGCTTTTCAAAGTTTCCACCATTATCACCCAACTTTAAGAAGTATGATGGTCCAACCTGGTAGGCAGGTCCTAGCCCTTCAATCTTGGATATCTCATTATTCAATCTTACCATAACATTCTTTGCCTTGGTGGCACATTCGAGTTTGTCGAGCATAGATTGTGTGTCTTCTGGCTTTATTTCCTTCCAAGTGAATCTGCGACGCATAGCAAAGTCCATGCTCTCGATACTACGGTCTATATCATTCATTGTACCAAGAATGAATACGTTTTCAGGAATATAAAATCCTTCTGCAAATGCATCTGTTTCAGGGACAAGGTTCTGATATTGAGTCTTTACTCGAATATCTTTCTTGCCTCTATAACCAGGGTCAATGGCGTAGAATAGTTCACCAAATATTTTTGAAGCCTCTCCACGATTGATTTCATCAATGATGAAAACAAAATCTTTTTTGACTACGTTACTTGCTGTTAATGTTGAAATGTTCTTTTGTTTGTACACTTCTTTAAGTACAGCCCAGTAAGCTGAAGCATGACAACCTCCGATAGCATCCCTTACAGCATCGCTAATGTTTGAAATATTGTTCAAAGACTCTGTTGTAGTAAATACTTTTGCAAGTTTTGCCAATCTGTCAAAAGAAACGGTATAAGTACGATTGCTACTAGTTCCAGGAGTTTTCAGTTCTATGTTATTAAAGTCTGTAACCTTAACTACTTCCATGGATTTTCCGTTTGTTTTGAGCTTAAATTCATTCAAATCACCATTATTAATTTTATCAATAATTGTATTATATTTATCATTCAATGATTTTTCTTCCGATAACTCAGTGAGAGTTTTTTGGCTGTCCTCCAAATTCTTGATAGCTTTTTTGCAAAACTCTTTGAAAATTCCATCTTTACGCTCAAATCCCATCTGTCCTTCAGACATCATGATAGGTCTCAGACCTTCTACAAAATCAGTATAGTCGTAAGAGGGATGAAATTGCACAAAGCACATTTCGTCCTTACTACATCCCATTTCTCTTGCTATGGCCTGAGCCATAAAGGTCTTACCGGTACCAGGAGCACCCGTCAGAACTAAGTTCTTGCTCTCTTTAAGCAAGTCAATATATTTTTGATACATCATAGTGCTGTCTATTTTTGTTTCAACAAGATCATTTTCATTATCTTCCTTGTCAGTATCTGTATTTTTTAATAATGTCCTATTATAGTACCACAATACCGTTTGAGCTGTAAGTGGCATACTTTGAATACATCCATTATTCTTTATTTCGTCATTGATGGACAAAATCAATTCATTCTCTTTCTCAATCTCTGGAATAACGTATTGATCCAGTAATTCGTAAAAATGAACAAGCTTTAGACCTGCCTTTCGTGGCTTAACCCCTAAAAGCTTACATAAATTCTTATATACATCATTTTTATAAAAAGTATATTTCTGAGGATTATGGAATGTCAGGAAACAACTGATAAGTCGCTCATCACACATTGCACTCGTATGATTGGTAAACTTTGCTTTGATCTTATCATCCCATAATGTTTTGCAACTTTCAGTAAAATTTTCTACTCTTTCTTGCAGAAGGATGTTTTCATCAAACAGTGCTCTAAAGAGTTTTCTATACTCTTCAGGTTCATATTTCGCAAAATTTCTAATTGCGGTAATCTGTGAACTAAAACATAGATTCTTAAATTCCAGTGAATTAATCTCTTTAGAAAAATTTACAGCATTAGGGTCAGGGTGTCCATTTTGTTTGGACACCAATTCCCATTTATATAATTCTTGCATTTGGTTTTCAGAATCACCATTTAGCCCATATTGGATTTGATGATTCTTGAATAATGTAACTATATCTCTTAAATTCATTTCGTATCTTCTATTGCTATATCAAATTTAATATCCTTATTACGATAGAGATAAATCTTTGTGTCGTAGGTTATTGTCTCTACTTCAAATCGTTCGCCATTTGGCTGACGGGCAATGTTCCACTCGTTTATGAAACCTCCATCTGGATAGATTGAGAGCTTCTTGTTACCACAAGTTATTGACAATACTCGCCAATGGGTGAGGGTACGCTTAGGAACGGAAACGACAGGGAGTAAATGACCTTCTATGTTCTGATCATATTTGAGGTCATCTATCCATGCATTTGTGAAGTTCGTCAACCATTTGTCACGCACTTCAGAAGATGGCATGTTGGTGCATATCTTGTTGGCATTGCCCTTGTCATCTCTGTAGGCTTCAACCTTAAACTCGATGTCGAAGTTTGAACCAATCTGTTTCACTATGTGCCAGACAGTCTGTATGGTAATCATCATACCCATGATACTCTTCAGATGTTCGTCCTGATAGCTTATCTTCAAACTACCACCGTTCTGCTTAGCATAGGAAATGAACTCATCAATGAGACCATTCGATTTTGTCTGGAGAATTTCACCCAACTGATAGGTATGAATCTCCTTGAACTCATCACCAGCCAGTTTCAACAGCATAGCAGATGGTTTATAAGACAAGTCCATAGACTTCGCAGAAGCAATAGGATTATCCGTGCGAACAAAGAACATAGTGTCGTTGCCCCATTGCGCATTCAGTTGTGCATGTTCCTTGCAACTCATAAAGTAAAGGCTGCCATCTATGTAAGCAATAGGGTAGAGGCCTTTGCTTGCCCAAGGATTCTTCATCTTCTTGACATCGCTGCCTTTAGCCCATGCTTTTATCTCACGGCACATTGCCACAACAGGTTCCACTATTGCTGTCTGTTCCGATTCCATCAGACAGAAAGTCGTAGTCTGGCTCTTTATCACAAAACGATTCATGAACTGTGGTTGCCATCCGTTTTCTCTATCCTCATAATCCCATTCGGCATAGTTATTGTCAGCAAACAGAACCAGTTCTTGATGAGATGCAGCAAATGCCTTCTCCAAATCGTATAATGTGGTCTGTGATGGTGAAGTACCTGGGAATGCATCCTTGATGTTTTGAGGAACGGTATCACCCACCTCTTCCTCTTCTTCTATCCAAGCCAAAGCTGCATCTACATCAACGAACTTGGCATATCTGAGTGTAAACTTGTCGAGGAGCATATCCTTTGATTTCTTCTCACGAGCTTCCATCAGGAGTTTCTTCGTTGCCTTGATAACATCCTTCATTACCTGAATGTTAGCCATTTGGTTAGCATAGCCAGCTCCTCCTGGATTACAGTCGAAGATACAGAGATGACCGTTTGGCATGATGGCGAAGTCAACGGCTCCACGTTCTTTGCCCAGAATGTCCACCAAGGTCTGAGTGAAGGCTATGCCCAATGTGAAGAGCAGGTTCTCTTCCTCATCACGGTTAGACATCCATTTGTTCTTTCCCTTATGGCGAATACGAATCTCGCTATAGTCGGTCTGTATTGTGTCGCCAATAATCACATTGCGCTTCACCTTTGTTGTGTCATGTGAGCAACCACAAGCCTTGCGCATTTCCTTACCGGTAATGGCGAAATGGAATTTTGGCTTCTCTGGCTTTCCTTCCTTCTTTTCTGGCTTTATATTGTTAAACTCATACGGGAACTTCAATGGTTCATCCTTGTCTGCAACATCTTCTTCCAATACGGTACGTCCACATTTAGGACAGAAGCAATATCCATATCCCTTACCTTCGTTGTAATAGAGAATCTTGGCATTGCCAGAGTCACTATTAGGGCGAACAGAGAAAAGATGAGGTTCCGTCACATTGTTTGCCCAGTCGTCAGCATCAATCAGCTGAGCACTAACTCGTGTATAGACATTACTGTCCATGATTCGGGTCTTGTCCTCATTCATATCTGGCATGAAACCAACTGGCTGAATCAATTCCAGTCCATAGTTATCATTTACCGTCCATTTAATTTGATTACTGAGCGTAGAATCATTAATCACCGTCTTGTCACTGTTTCGATAGATGGTCTTGTATGTTTTGTGGTTGTCATCATACATGTTGGTGATTTCTATACCACGAACGATATATACCACACCATCAACTGCCACGCTGTTGCCTGGCGCATACTGGGCGATGGCATCACGCAATGAGTAGGATGGATTGGATGATGTCATAGGAGTAAAGAAGTCTACCTTGCCATTGCTGTTCAGGTCGAGCGTGAGCACGTTGACCGGCATATTGGCATTCGGAGTGAAACGACTGGTTGCCCAGAAGTTCAACAATCGCTTATACAACACCTCTATATACTGCATTTTCAGCTTGATGCGGAATTTGTCCGTGATAGGACCACCTCCCGAAAATGCAGTCTTGTAGTCTATCAGTTTGTTGCGCAGTTCAGAATAGCAACGCTCGTTGATTTCCTGAGCATTCTTGACCACCTGATTGATTTGATCATCATAAACCGTACCACTCAAAAGTTTCATCAAGTCCTCACGTACCTCTGGTTCAAGTTGCTTGGAACATAGAATGTTGAATTTCTCATACATTGTTCCCTTTGGATCGCCAAGCAGGTCGTTAGGATCCGCATTACTTGAATTGTCCTTCACAAACTCAATCTTGCCGTTGATTACCTTCACTTCAAATGGGGTATAATAGTCTGCTACCTTTTGTGTCAGGCGTCCACCATTGGCACCTTCGGTAAAAACACCAAAAGCACGTACAAGGAATGAGTTTACATGACGCTGAATCACCTGAGGACTCTTCAAATCTACAGATGGCACTCTTACTGGTCGACTGATAATCTTATCTATAGGATTACTCAATGTTCTGAGACCTATCACGTCTGAACCACAAAGGGTTATACAAGCACTACGAACCTTGTTGTTACGTCCACTTCGACCAGCACGCTGCTTGTAGTTGGCAGGCAGAGGAGGAACACTCGACAGCAATACCACCTCCAGGTTACCCAAGTCCACACCCATCTCCATAGTTGTAGAGCAGGCAAGGATATTGATGGTATGGTCCTTGAACTTCGTCTGTAAGCCACGAGCTACACTCTTATCTACCTGAGCGGTATGTTCCTGCTGTACAAAGAGATTTGGGAAGACATGAATATCCTCCAGACGGTCTGAGAATACACCATCTGTTCCCCAAATGTTATTGTTCCAAAGTAAGGCTCTATGCGTCTTAGCCCAGGATTCTATTGTCTTCTTGTCTCCTTCCTTTGCAGAACCCTTATAGTATGGGAAAGTCTCCCATTGTTCATGAAGATCCTCACGCAATTCCACAGGTGTTGTACCCTCCAGATATGGAGAGAAACGCTTGAAATTGTTTCCGATAGGGCGCAGGCAGACTGCATGGCGGTTACCGTCTGCTTTGGTGTCGCAGAGATAAACGTCATCATAAAGTTTGAAGCAGAGGTCGTTCAGATTGAAACGAGGCGCATTGTCTTTTTCATTGACAAAGTGTCCCGAATCATCCAGTCGTTGCCCCACCTGTAATATCTTATACTCATCGCCAGTCAGAGTTTCCCAAAGAGAATCTATTACGGCAGAAATCTCATGGAAATGCTGACGCTGAGCATCATTCATGGTCAAGGTATTGTCATCTCGTGCAATCAGCGCACAGAGATAACGCACAATACGGGCAGTTGATACCTTGCCTTCTTCCAGTTTAGGTTTGTTAAATGGACGACGGCGAGGCTTCTCTGTAGCAAAACGTACCGTTGAGAAGATGTCTATCTTGTCATTTCCAGGAATGCGAAGATAGAAAGACTGGTTGCTTCGTACCGTATAGTCGAGATAAACCTGCATCAGGTTTCTCCAGTCCTCTTCTGTAATCTGGTTAGCTGGGTTGTCCAGCAAATCATTGAAGACTTCTACAGCCTTTGGCAACTTGATTTTATCCAGTTGAGGATAGCATGTTTCAAACAGACCCAATGTTTCCGGAGATGCTGCTGATGCAGGACGATGTGCCAAATACATCACCATGATACTTTGGATATATTTGTCTATGATTTCATCAGATGGAAGTCCGTCTTCCACCTCATCGCTATCACCCGAACGCTTCACGAATACGGATGCAAACACCGGACAGTATGGATCATTTTTCAGAAGTTCTGCTATCTCTGACCAGGTCATATACTTGCACGACATCTCATCCAGCTGCTTCTGAACCACTTTAGGATCAGGCGACTGGAGATTGGTGATAGCAGGAACATACTTTGCGGCATCCAGAGGATTAGCAACGATAGCTGCTGAGAGTTGTGCCAAGGCTGCCTCCTTTGTCAGTCCATTTGCCTTCCTGCGACACAGTTCATGGTATATGGTACTGTTGAACCACATACGTTCCTGTTCCAGATTCTGTTTCAATGTTGCCTTTGCTGCAGCCTGACGGCTATCCACAAAACTGATATATTGCTGACCGTCATGAAGTACGATGCCACCTGTCTTTGAATCGCCTTTGTCCAACTGGTCAAGAATGCTTGGAGCCATCATACGGGAGATGAAGTCGGCAGAGAGACGGAACTTCTGCAGGCGGTTGTCTTCCATATTACCGTTTGCATCACCTTCCACATCCTGATCTGTATTGTGGTTCTTGGTCTGTTTGGCATTGCAGTAAGGACAGCATCCCTGAATGTTTCCAACAACATGCCAACTTCCTGTTTCTTTTTCGTCGGCAGGAGTCAATGGTTGAAGTTTGCCTCCAGGAACCAAACGGAATTTCACGTTACCGTCTCCCTTCATGTTCTTTTCATTAGAGAGTCCGAAGATGGCATACTTATTTGTTGAGTTGTCATTACTTTCTGCCATGTCGAGGTCGAACATATCGCTATCATCAGTTGCGATGGCCTCATAAGTCCAATCCTCAGTATTGACAGAAGCGAGTGCTACATACTCGCCGCAATGCTTGCATCGGCTGAGTTCCAGCAGCGGAGCTTCCTCGATAGAAGTCAATGACAGAGCATCTTCACCTATCTTCTTTCCGATAGCGTTTTCTGTATATATCTTGAAAGAACCATCAGCAAACTCATTCAAGCGGACAAAAAGTCCGTTGTTAGGGACACGATAGAAGTAGTGTACCTTCAATTTGCATACAGGCATCTTAAGACCTTCTGCCTTGCAGCGGTCTTCTTCTCGCTGACACATCTCGTCGAGCCATTGCAGTTTCTGGCTGATAGATGCATTCTCTGGATATAGTTCATCCAGAGAGATATAGTCAGCCTTGAATATCTTTCTCCAACGCTCTTCGTCTTCACCCTTCGGAATTTCTGTTTCTCCGATACGCTTACCTCCAATAGCTTCCACCTGGTCAGCTCTTACGCCAGTGATACCGGCAATAAACTCTTTCAGTTCTCTTTCATCCTTCTCTTTGTCCTCACCATTTCCGAAGGTAGCAGATGATGTTGCAAAACGCACATTCTGTGCATCCACCTTGAAGGCGAGAAGCACTCGGCGAAGAAGCATCGCAAGTTCTGCTGCTCCAGCTCCTGTATAAGAGTGGGTCTCATCGATGGCAACCCAACGAAGACTATGCTTTCCTGCTACAATCAACTTTGCATCGGCTCCTCTCAATAAGATGTATTCCAGCATGGTTGGGTTGGTCAATACGATATGAGGAGGGTTGTTGCGAACAGCTTTACGTGTATAGACCATGTGAGGATATTTCGAGTTCTTCAGCTCGTAATGTCCTTGCCCGTCAGGATCCTCCTTTACCCATTCATATTTGCCTCCAGTCACATGCTCTATGCGATGGCGCATTTTCTCTGCATCATCCGACTTGTCAGTATTCTTTGGTTCCATTTCTGGCAGATCACCATTATATACAGTATAGGTCAGGCGAGTGCCGGTAGAAGATTCGGCAACCGTCAGAAGTTCTTCCAGACGTTCCTTCTGATCTTCCATCAAGGCGTTGAGAGGATAGAGAAAGAGAGCCTGTATCTCATTTGGCAGTGCGTTTTGTGAGAGGTCATAAATCAATGGCATCATAAAGCACTCCGTCTTACCAGAACCAGTACCCGTGGTCACGACTATCGACTTTGGCTTATCGTCTGCCGTTCTTTGTCTGAGCAATACATCCCAGCATTTATACTGATGCTCGTATGGAGAATATTTAAAGTTCCACAGTTTGCCCACCAAAGCCTTGGCTTCCTCAGCTTTCTCAGGCGCAACTGGGATATATGAGTTCATGCATTGAACTACAGGCACGGCATTCTCAGGCGCAAATAGATTGCCGATAAGAGTCTTCATCTGCTTGATGTACGAGCGTTGACTGTCGTTGTTCGACTCACCACACCACATCGCAACGAGGGCTCTTTCCACCGCTGTTCTATTGTTGTTATATAGTTCAGAGAAGTTCATAATCTTGTTATATTTCTTGTCTATATTTCGTTATCTATGTGTATATTAAACTCTTGCCAGTCAAATCCAGACTCTTCGGAAAAGCGGAGCAGTCCTTGTTTGTCTTCTGGCGTTAATGTGCCGTTTCTCTTTTCGAGTAAAGGCTCATATATTTCCGACACGATCTTGTCCTTGTCCATATCCATATCTCTCAATGGTTTCATCAGGAAGAAGTATGTGCCATAATGATTTGCCACTTCGAAACATTTCAGGAGGGATTCAGTAACTGATTCATCAATGTCCTCCCATGCCCATGGATCATTGTCGATATCCGTTCCCAGGTTGCATTGCAGATTTTCTGTCGTACTGATGTCTTGAAATATCACACCTGTACTCTTTGAGTCTGCATCTTCATCCGGATTGATAGGCTCAGGTTCAGTCTTCTCGTCATAGTTCCAGTATAGAGCTTGTTCATCTTTCCATGAACTGTGCTCCTGGTCATTGCCGAAACATACTACCAGACTTTCAGGAGTCATGGCATCGAGTAGCTTCCCTACATAGTGATTGTCATTTCGCCAGGCGTTTAAGGCAGCTTCACCTACCGATGGATTACCGGAGATATTGATGAAGTCCTGCGAATAAATACTACTCAGATTTCTGCATTCGTATGCCTGATAACCTTTCTCGCTGAAGTCATTCAGCTGAACCCTGTCTTTGAAGATGTAAGGAAGATTGAGCTTTTCCTCATCATTCAGATACTCGATAATCTTGCCATCAAGCATGACCTCTTTCAATAGGGTTGGTCGATAGACATCTACTTCATAGTAGCTTTCATCTTCTCCGTACCTGACAGGTAGTGTAGGGGAGAGAGGATTTCCATCCATCGGGATTTCATCTTGAAGTTCTGCCTCTGTTCCATCTACATTCTTGTATCTGATGAGCGTTGACTCGAAGTCTCGTTTAATAGGAGAAGCTTTATCCATTCTTGGCAGATAAACTACGGTAAACAATAACGGCTTTCCTTTTATTGTTACCCTTAATGTCACCTCACCATACGGAGGCTCATCCATCTTTGTCCATTCTGCATATCTGCCGTTCTCTTGCTTGAATTCTATCATTTCTGCCTCGGTTTCCTCCTCTGGCTGAGCATGGAGAATATCATCCTTTGTAGCAAAATGGCGAACGATCACATCTTCCCATCCAAATATCAGTGGCAGTTCATCTACCTCATATTCATCGCTGATGTCTGGGTCGTCTATATAGTAATGCTTCACCTTTCCGCCACCCACATATCTAATGGTGTCGGTATAAAGCCTTGTGGTTACCTGGTCATAGCCTATGCGGTTATACAGGTTAATTTCCTTGCCTTGCTCATCCAGGAAGCTGACGCAATCATAGATGTAAATCCAGTTCCATGTATCGGTTGTACCAAACTTCTGGTCACGGAATCGCTTGCGATATACTTCTTCGGAAAAGGTCTCATCCTTCAAGTTGCAGCGGTTTGAAAACAGCACTGCCGTTTCCTCCTGCGTGTTCTGGGTAGAAGACCATGCTTCCCCATAGTCTCCCTGTCGCCAGAGTTGGATGTATTCTGTTGTATTTTGTGTTTGAGCCAGATATTCATTACCATCGTCATCCTTCACCACGATTTCGATCTTATCAAATCGTGATGTAGGGATGTTTTTAATCAGTACTCCTTTTTCTACGCCAAAGGCAACGAAGTCGTTCACGCTGTGGTTCAGATAGGTGATGATAGGATTTTCCATGGTCGATGGTTCTATCACCTCATCGCCTCTTTTGAACCTTATATATATAAATAGGTGTAATTGCTTCTCAGGGTTTGGCACGCCCCAGAGATGCACACGATCATAACGAAGATACTGGTGCAAACCTCCACCAACCTCCTCTGGCTTCAGCCAAAGGTTGAGTCGGCGTGTCATAAAGGTATAGTCTGGCGAGAATATTACTTGCCATTCAAAACGGAATTTTACCTTTAATATCTCATCGTTGGCAGCCTTGATGGTTGCCACGAATCGATTCACGTCAGATGCAGCATCCTGCAGATCGTCTTCATGGAAGGGCATTTCACCATTCAGAATCTCCTTCATGTATTCATAAAGAGAATGCTGTCGCTTGATGCTCTCTCTGAAGGCTGCAGCTCTTGATGCTTCATCCAGATTTTCCAATGTATAGTTCTCGCCATGATAGATACGGCAAAGTCCCTTCAGGAACTTCATCTTGTCATGTCGATTCAGTTCATGCTGTATGGCAAGACCACCAAGCACATAGATGGAGTAGAGCCATCGCTTCTGTCCGCTATCATCCTGATACAGATAGCGTTTCTTGCTGATGCCTGAGTTGGTCCAGAGTGTTTCAAAATCCAGATTCTCTATCAGTTGGTTCCTGTTGCCACTTTGGTATTTGCGCTTATACCATTCTGCCATATAGACAATGGTTGATGTGGCATTTTCGGGTTTTGCCAACGCTGCTACTCCACAATCAGACATAATAGCGCTTAGGCAGACTTCAAGTTCATTGAAATCTGCCTCCGACAATCTCAGCTTCCAAACGTATGGATGCGTGATGTCCAGGGATGCTATTTTGTCTGCAAGCTTCTTGCTTAGTCTTGTTTCCATATTTTAATTTCTTTCTTCATGCCTCGGTATGCGTCACGCAAATCCCTTAACGGATGTTCCGAATCCTTGATATGATGAATCATACTGTGGCAGTTGCTGCATAGCGGTACCAGATTTTCCAGGAAGTCTTTGGGCACACCATCGGTCTCGTATGTGGAAATCATCTTTAGATGATGCACTTCCATGAAGTTGGCACCCAGTTCTTTGCCGTAGGTTCCCTCAAAATCCATTCCGCAGTATTGACATTGATAGCCATACTTGTCAAGGCACATCTGCCGGAGCTGAGGATTGCGCCTTATCACATCCATCTCTTTCAGAATATGCTTCCGTTCGCCTTCGGTTTCTTCCCGGAATGATGGAGTAGAAGGTGCTGATGGTTCCGCATCAGATGACAAATCCTCTATGGCAATCTTTGTTTTGAATAGATTGCGGAATGCTTTTGATTCCAGAAACCCTGACCATGTTTTCAGATGTAAGGAATACCTGTTGTCAGCAGCATTGTCTTCTGTTCTCATCTGTCCATCTATTGCCATGTCATGGCGTACTCGATCATAGTAGTTATGGTCGAGCTGTGTATAGATGCTTTCAAAGTTTGGTGACTCATGCTTTCGTATGAAGTCAGCCAGTTCCGATTCAGTGAATCGGGCGAACTCCTCTGCATCGGGCCTGCGTTTCAGATATTCTTCCACGTAAGCCTTGCGGATGGATGCTGGTGTAGGTATCACTTGTTTCATTGCCCTCATTCTATTTTTCGAAACTCTCACTATTATTTACTACCCAATAACCAAATACTCTACCACCTTTTCTATGGATAAGATTCTTTTGTCTCAGGTGTTTAAGTATTTTGTAAACAGAGGTTTCACCTAAAGCCAATGTTTCACCTATTTCAGCATACGTAATATGAGCATTTTGTTTGATAAGGTTCAATACGTCATTTTCTGAGTTTGCAAGAGTCCTTTTTCCACTCTTAACCTCACATTCCTCATTCTTAACCTCACATTCCTCATTCTTAACCTCACTTTTCCCATTCTTAACCTCACTTTTCCCATTCTTAACCTCACATTCCTCATTCTTAACCTCACATTTCCCATTCTTTACCTCACTCTTTACCTCACATCCGTTTTCAGGAGTGATTTCTTTATTTATATTATATGTGGTCCAGCGGTTTTTGCTTTCTTGGTTAAGCAGGTTTTTATCAACCATATTGTGCAGTAACTTGCCTATTTCCAAAGAGTTCATTCCAAGCATTTGCTGCAGCTCCATATTGCTTACACTATCACCATTCCAAACGTATGCCATTACTTGTTGCTCATTGGCAGTAAAGCTATTGTATGTTTCTTCGCCATAATAAGCTTTCATTTCTGCTAAAGTTGATGCTGGAAGAAGACTTACCATAGGCAGAGTGAGATCTACCTGACGCAATTCTGTTCGATCTATCAAGATCGGTTTGCGCCAGTTTTGTTCCTTCCATGTCTTTAATATTGTTGGATAGCCACTACCAATGTTTTCACCATAGCCAATCATACGCAGCATATTTTGTATTCGTGGATTTCTTGCTTTAGAATTACCACCATGCATGATGTCCTCCATTGGCAGTTTAAGCGAGCCTGGATTTGAGAAGAGAAATTCTTTCTCGTACTTCTCTATTTTCAGTACACCTGTGATGAGTAGATCAGCGTGGATAATCATATTGGTCAGAGCTTCACGAACGGCTTTGTGTATAGGGGTGTCATCGATACGTTCCATACCTTCGAGTTTGAATGGGCGTTTCAAATCTTGCGTGAGTTTGGCAATAACTCGCATAAAGAAGTTAAAAAGGTTGTTTTCCCATGTTCCATCATATGTCAATCGGTCGCTCCAACGGCTATCTGTTTCTAAGTTGGTCTTGTCTATATAGTCCATACGTATGTTGTCGAAGCGGTCACGCACAGGAAGTCCTTTGCCGAACATCATGAGTCCGGCTACGGTTAATCCCTCGCGATGCGTGTTTCTATCAAAAACATATCCTCCCATATTTCTCAGAAACTCTTTGTCGTCAAGTTGATTGAAAGCATGATCCACATTTCTCACTTCAAAACGATTACGGTATGCGTGTAGGGTAGGCATGTCTATGTCGTTTAAATCATAATTTTCTACCAATGTACCATCGTTGCCATTTTCATTTGCATCACGCAACATTGATTTTACTTCTTCATCTGTGCAATGATAGTCTCCTTCAAAGTTGCGCTTATACGAACCTCCTATCAGGTTCTTATTGATGTAGATAGGGCGCATGGTATAGTTTGCCATAGGTACGTGTATGGCTATAATGTTTTTGCCATTATAGTCAATACATTCCACATTGTCCTCCATGAGAATATTACGACTTACCTTATCACTATTAATAGTGTCCCAAAATGATTTCAGGATTTTGTCGGTATCGTTAACTCCTGTGACTTCAAAACGTCCTTGCTCAATTGTACGATTTCGGCGTTCCTTGATACCAAGTACAATTGTTCCGCCAATAGTGTTGGCAAAGGAAGAATAGGTTTCCCATACCGACTTTGGAAGCTCGTTTGTGGCTTCCTTATATTCTATGTTTATGCGCTCACCATAGAGCATCATATCGTTTATATCGTTTGATGTCATATTGTCTTTATTTTAAGTTATGGTTTAACTCTTTTTCCTTTTAAAATTACATTCAGTACCACTTTTAGTACCGCTTAACTGGTACTGGAGTTTATCTTAGGTGGTACTGGAGTATCAAGTAACTGACACCTTAGTAACACTTATGTGGTACTGAGAAGGTACTTTGAAGGTATGAATCAGGCACTCCAATTGATGTGCTCCTCGTATTTGTCGAAGTCCATTTTGGAGTCAGCTCCTACCTTTTCAAGCATCAGTCTTATCACCTCTTGCTCTTCTGGTGGAAGAAGAATGTCACCACGCCTACGCTTGAAATATTGGTTGCGTCCGAAGTGGAGGATGAGGGTAGTCATGAACTGGTCATACTGCTGTGGGTACATTCGCTTTTGGAAGTTGGTGAATCCTCTGGCGAATATCATCGGCTTTTTATCCCGATAGTATGTACATGCCTCGTCCTTGCTGCATCTGGTGGGATTGATCAGACGCACATACTCTTCATTCTGCTCCAGCAACATAGAGTAGGCTACCTGATGCAAGCAGGTAGCTGCCATAGGGCAGTTGCTATGCTCACATACAGGATAGTTTATCGGTAAAGACGTATATTCTTTCTTTGGCATAATCTACTTTTTTTAAATACCGTTGTTCTTGAAGAATCACTCGAGAGGGAATTAGTCCATCGGCTTAATCAACGACTCGATGTACTCTCGTTCAAAGAGGTCTAAGCCATATTTCTCATACAATTCCTCGTCTGTCCAAGGATGTGAAAAGTCTTGTAATGGCACCTCTGAATATACTTTACTTGTCGCATGTTGAGTATTCTTCTTTTGAAGAACAAGAAAACGGAAAAATTTAGTCCTTATATAGCTTATACAATTTTTCGTTTCAGCTTCTGTTTCAAACGGACCTATTACTAGATATGTCTCCGAGCAACATGTATTCTTCTCTCCGAAAAAAGGCTTGCCTAGCACAAAATACGGAAAATCACCTCTTTCGCCATATGCATACGATATATACACTTTATATTTGTCTACCCAATCACTATGGCTAAGAATTTCATCTCGTTTAATATATCCATTTTCTGGGTATGCAAATATTTTTATATTATTTTGAGATTTTGTTCGGCAAATTGTAGGTTTTGTATCTAATCCAAAAGGCTTTCGACTACTTACAATTTTCACGAAAGATTCATCTTTTTTTAGATTTATCTTTTGCATTATCTTTGTTGCTTCATTAAAGCGAACAAAAGTTGTTTCCCCATTTTCTAACAAAGGTCTAATCAACGAAGTTTTGATACCATTTCGGAAATTATTTACTTCACATAAACCATTAAATGAATTATCGTAAAGGAAATAACATACTCCTCCAGAAATATCAATACCCGGAAAGATGTCATTTGGGTCAAAATAGTCAAATAATTTTTTGATTTTGTTAGATTTCATTATTGTATTTCTAAATGAATCTAACCCTTTACCACCAGAATACCATCTTGCTGGCATAATCATCGAAAGATAATTAGGCCTAATTTTAATTGCAGTTTCAACAAATAAATGGTAAACAGGCGATGCACTTGCTTTTGCCCCACCATCCATAATCTGATATGGCGGATTTCCTACTACAGCATTAAATTTCATTTCTTGCTTACTTGAATTGCCCTTCCAAAAACTAACAGACTTCAGTTCTTTTACGAGTCCTTCTTGGTCTTTAGAAGCACGTTCGACTAATTGTACATTTTTGATATTCGCTTTCTGGTCAACTTGACGGAAGCCAAAGAGGGTGCGGTGAGTAATTCCCTTAGCCATAGGAGTATTGCAGATAACATACATATTGTTCTCCACAATATCATCCCATACTACATGCTCTTCTTCCACACTCAGAGTCTCTCTTTCGATGCATTCCGCCTTGATGTATTCATCCAAGCGGCGACGGAAGAGAGAGTAGGTGACATAAAGAGGGTAGAGACCAGTCTTTGAATTGATCTCCAATATCTTTGTCTGAACTTCTCCTGCAAGGTCCACATTGTCAAAGAGTTGACGGGTTACATCGCCCTGGTCAACATAACGAGGTGTGTCAAGCACTCCGGTCTTTTCGTCAAAACTTTCGTCATACCAGCACCAACCACCAATCGTGTCACTCATGTGCATATTCACCACACGCCAAGGAGTAAGTACAGTCTCTTTGTCTGGATTACGGAAATAAGAGAAAATCTCCGTAATCTGACGGATGCGTTCATCAATATGCATGAAGTCAGCCTCACGGGTAAGGGCACGATACTTCTTACCTGCTTCCTCGAAACGGGTAGCATTGAAGCACTTACGAATCTTGTTAAAATCTTCTTTCGAGATTCCTTTTGGCATAAACTCTGTCCATGACTCATCCTTAATCTTTCGGGTGAAGTTGTCTACAGTCAGTTCGTCCTTTGGGTCACCGGCATCAGCACCGCCATACATCAGCAAAGGAATACGGAGCGCAATACCACGGATATTGGTCATACGTTTCTTGAACTCCTCACGCTCTTCCTTTGCCTTCTCACGACGGGCAATACGCTCAGCTTCTGCCTTCAGCCAATCCTCACGCTCTTCATCAGACATGTCTTCCCATTGCGCCTTAAACTCCTCATCCTTCTTCAGCTTTTCCTCTGCTTTCTTCTTGGCTTCAGCTTTCTTCTGGCGAATCTTTTCCTCCCATTCGGCACGCTGTTCATCAGTCATGTGGCTCAAATCAACGGTATCTTTAGCATCCTTACGCTTCTCGTCAGGAGCCTTGCCACCATTCTCACCAATATGATTGATGATTTCCGGATTTACCTTATTCAGTTCATCTTGGTTATAGAGGCATGGATCGTCAAAGCCCTTGCGCACCAGCCGGTCGATAAAGACGTTCTCCAACTGCTTGTAGATGTCGTTGACATCCATAGGGCTCATCTTGCCTCCATCCATAGAAAGGACAGGACAAAGCTCGATAAAGTCACGAACAGTCTCCTTGTCACGCATTTCTTGTGTCTTCTCTTCATCACCTTCCTGTTTTTTCTTCTCCTTGGCTGTAGCCATAGAAGAGAATTTGGCTGTTTCTGCCACAATCTTCAAGGTGCGGTCGGGCGCAAAGTCGAATACATAACATTCTTTCTTGATCTTACCTTCAGGAGTCTTGTATGGAGACTGCACACGGAAGATGGTCTGCATGTATGTGGCAGCACGGTCGCCACCCTTCAGATAGAACACGGCGGTCCATGGCGCAACAGTAACGCCTGTAGTCAGACGACCACAGGATATGGTAACGGTAGAAGTCTTCTCAGGATAGTCGCCAATCGCTTTAAGCACTTTGTCGAGTGCATTCTCATTCTGTTCGTCAGTATCGCTTCTACCGGCTACATTCACAACATCGAAGTGACGGAAAATCTTGTGCTCTTTCAGAAGTTGCTCCAAAGCAGCCGCTTCGTTGACATGAGAAACTACCCAAAGTGTATGACGGAACATCTGGCGATATTCATTGGTAGAGAATGGGAAATTATTCTCAGCATCCTTTTTGCAGAGTAAATCCAAGAACTCTGATACTTCCGGTTCATGTACAAAACGACCTTTAGCACCCTCTGGCATAGATGCTTTGTCGGCTTTAGGATTGCCAGTCCATGTACGGAAGAACTCTGGAAACGAGAATACACCAGTCTGATCCAGGATATTATCGATATCCTTGGTTATGTCGTAGGTGAAGATATTCATCTTCGGCAGTTCGGCGTATGGATTCTTCTCGTTGGGACGTTCCAAGTTCCAGTTATGCTTGGCTGTTTGTTCGGCAATATAGTCCCAGGTGTAGATTTCATCCCCATTGAAATCCTCATAGAGATTGAAAGGAGTTCCAGAGAGATAGAGCATCTTGGTTTTCTCTTTCTTCAGAAAGTCCTGGATGACACCTTTGCCCAATGAGGTAAGAGTTCCCTCGTGAGCCTCGTCAATAATAATTAAATCCCAGTCGGTTTTCAGAATGTCAGCTTTCAGCTTCTCGTTCGATGCGGAAGTTGTGTTGCCAACACCTGCATTTTTTGCCTGAGTCTTACTATTAACAAGTTCCGAGAGACGAATATATTGCATGGAAACGAAGAAGGCATAATGATTGCCTGGAGTCTCGACAAAGCTTTCTAAATCATAGTAGTTACCTACAGTCTCACTCTCATCATCCGAACGCATACCGAAACCATAGGTTTTGTGGATGTCGCTGTTGCCTTTTACCTTAGGCTCAGAACTTTTGCTGCCCACAACCTGTTTGAAGGCTTGGAGCCAACTTTCTCCTACTACAGGGCGGTGGGTGATGATAAGGGTGCGCTTCACATCCAGTTCGCGCATAAGCTGCATGGCACAGATGGTCTTGCCGAAACGCATCTTGGCATTCCAGAGGAACTGTCGATATTCTGGAAGAACTTCATACTGGTATTCACCACGTCTTCCACTTCTTTTACAGAAACGCTCCTTCGCTTGGTCGATTGCGTCCCTTTGCTCAGAACGAAGAGTGATAAGGTCGTCGGCAAACAGGTCATCCTGCATGCCGGTCTTTATTTCTTCAAGGGTTGAGTACGTTGCCATAATTATGTTTGTTATTTGTTATTATTCGTTGTTTACTAACGACTCGAAGGTCTGTTTGATAGCCGACTTGTCGTGAAAGTCTATATTTCTCAGCGTTGACTTCTGAAGGTTGATACCTTTAATGAAGTCTTTTATTCGGCAGAACCGCTCGAAGGATGGATATTCTTTGTGGATTAATCCATCTCTCTCAGCATCCAATTTTTTCTCGGCTTCTGGAGTTCTGAATATTCCCAAATCAGACTTTTTCTTTTCAAAGTCTTGAATAATCCGTATTTTCTCTTCTGAAGACAACTCCTTAGGCGTATGCCCTGGAAGTCCGTATGTCAGTCCATCCATTTGCCACACGTTCCAGGAGATGATGTAAGCAGCACCTGGCATCATACGCATCTTATTTTGGTTGAACTTCTTTTCACCAAACCGAGCGATATAATGCTCTTCGAATGTAAAGAAGAGAGCTTCTCTGGCAAGTAGAAGGTTATCGCCTTGCCATTCGAAACCGTAAGTTGCACGGAGAGCGATCTTAGCCCAAAGAATCCAATCCTTGGAGTCCTTCGTATTCTCGGAAACGATTCGGAGTTTACGGTCGAGCATTCCTATGCGATATTTCACATTCTCGTTATATTCACCGGTAACGGCATCATATCTATTACAGAGGTATGGAGCTTCGCCACAGGTAATCTCCAGACGGGTATCAGCCACATAGTCTTTCCAGGTCTTACCTTCAGGAAACTCAATTTTCTCCTCATTGTTAATCCACTTCTGAGGGTTCTTAGGGTCGGGCGAATTGAAGAGTCTTTCTTTTCTGCCGAACCATTCTTCATCTATGAGATTGTTCTGTGCATTGCAAATCCATGCAGGAGTAAACACCTCTGCCTTATCCTTGGCACGTTGCGTCTGTTCTTCTTTCGACTTCACGGCACGTGGTCGGATAATCTCCTGGTAATTGTCTTTCTCTTCAGGATACTTTTTGACCAACACATTGTATTGCTCCTTCGTAATCACCTTGCCTTCTTTTGAGGCATAGGATGTGATCTTGTCGAGCGTGATAGGTGCAAAGAAAGTAAAATCCTCTCCGTAGTCAGCATACGAATCCGTAGCCCAGTAGATATTCTGCTGGGTGGTATGATCTTTCAGAAGATTCATACAAACCTTCTCTCCGTAGCTGTGGAGGAGTTGGTTCTCACTTATGTCTGCGTCATTTATCATTGTTTATAATTTAATTGCAAAATTATCATTCTATGTTGCAGTCTTTCTGCACTATTGAATATTTTTTCAATAAATTCTCAATTTTCTCAGCAATTTGCCGTCTCAACCACTCTGGTTTGAGTACTTCAACCTGATTTCCGTATGAAAAGATGCGTGCTTCAAGTTCCTTGTTGGGACGAACCGTGAGTTTAATTATGCGCTGTTCTTCGTCTTCAACCTCCTGTGAAGGATGTATTGGCTTGTTCACCACATAAGGGAAACGAGCTTCGTCAAACTTCAACAGTACTTCCTCTGCAACTGGATGGTCTTCGGGTAATGTTACTCCAACGATGTCCTTGAAATACTCATTGAAGTCTATCTCCTTATTGGGAATAAACGGCACATTGGCACGTGAGAACTTCACGATACGGTCGAGTGCTTTATTTGTTATGTAATTGCCATGACTACCTTCCTGCAATCCGATGAGGAACCAGCGGTTATTGAATTGCTTGATATGGTAAGGATGGAGGATGGCAGTTCTTTCATTGCCAGCGAAAGTGCGATAGAGCAAGTTCAAAGGCTGATGATTCAATGCGGATTCTATCAGTTCACCCAAGAACTCTGTTCCCTTCAGCAGATCATTGTGGTCAAATGACACGATATTCTCTGTATTGGGCTTGACACCAAAACGGAATTCGAGATTTGAGATGACATCTTCCAACCATGCATTACTCGGCACACCACGAAAACGACTTAGTATGTCAATAGTGGAGCGAAGAGACTTTATTTCTTCGGCTGTCAACTCATTATTAAAGATGGAGAAGCTTGGGTCTGAATAACGGTAGTAACTTTTCCTTCCATCGAAGGGATATGTTTCGATAGGGGCATTGTAGGTGACTCTATCTCTCATATACTTGATGTCTTCACGTATCTGACGGATGCTGACCTGCGAGCCATAGAGATCCATGAGGGACTCATTGACCGTGTCAAGGAGGTCCTCAATACTATATGTTCTATGAAAGTCGCTAAAGCATCTGTCCAGTATCCGGTAGCGCAGTTGCGCATTCTTGTTTGTTGGCATAGAGTCTTTTCTTAATTAGCTTATTTATCTGTTTTTATAGTAACGACATCGTCCAGTCTGACAAGGTCGTTCATGTCGCATTTGAGACAGCGAGCTATCTCAATCAAATTCTCTAAAGTTGGTTGTGATGTATTGGTGACCCACTTTGATATTGTAGCAGGATCCTTACCGAGCATCTCAGCCAGTTGCTTGTTGGTTAGCATGCGTTCTGCAAGCATCACCTTAATCCGATTTAGAGGTTGTTTCTCCATATTTCTTGTTTTTATATATTATCAATATGCAAAAATAAGGTTTTTTCTTCGAAAAACAGACATTTTTCATAAAAATAACACTCCTAAAGCAAATAAATTGATGTTTTCGTCATGTTATTCGAAAAAATATTGTATTTTTGTAGAAAAAAGGCTGCATCTCAGCAATCGGAGCAAGCTCCATTCCGTTCGGTTTGCACTTTTTTTGCATGTGAAGGGCGTCTTTTTTCTGAGAGTGCAGATAGATTGCATAATGGCTTTCTACTTTTGCATCCAGATTGTAACAGTTAGACCTTTAGGTCGTGGTATAAACAAAATCATAAGAACGATGGAAAAGACGAACATCTACACAGATGAAGAGCGTTATTGGATGACTGGAGGTAATACAGGAACATTGCCTACACGTATCATCCCATCTGTGATTTACAGCTTGGCACCAAACGAAATCTTCGTGTTTGGAAGCAATGCTCTGGGTATGCACCATGCTGGTGCTGCTCGTGTGGCCTACAATGAGTTTGGTGCAGAATGGGGGAATGGTGAAGGATTGCAAGGTCAGTCGTACTCGATTCCCACGATGGAGGGTGAGCATAATACAAAGCTTGCCATCATGAGATTTACGCAATATGCCAGGGAGCATCCTGAACTAAAGTTTTTGGTAACTCCAGTTGGCTGCGGTATCGCTGGATATACTCCTGAAGAGATTGCTCCTATGTTTAAGGATGCAGCTTATTTGGAGAATGTGTATTTACCCATCAGTTTCTGGAAGGTGCTGATGATTTAAACGAAAATTTGTACTGTAAAAAATATAATATGAATAAGATGAATTTGTCAGACAAAGTGTTTTACCTTAGGATGGAATCTAAGTCTGAGGATGATATTCGCAACTATATAAAAAAAACACTGGAAGACGGCAATTGTTCTCTTTCAGACATTAAGTTTGCATTAGAAAACTCTAATGTAAACAACTATATTACTTTGGATTTATTTTCCTATTGTATAGATAGAATTGTAGAAAGCAAGAGTGTTAAGGGTTGTTTGAAATGTATTGAAATTTTTGCTATAGAGTATTCTCGTCGCAATGACTGTACAAAACTTAATGAATGCGTCATTGAGTTAATTATCGATACAAATGGGTATAGACGTCTTATAGGAAGGCATTTATGGGATAGTTTAAATTTGAATGATTCTGATTTAGACCTTTTGACGAATAATGAAGAATTTCAAATGCGTTTTGTATTGTCCATATTGTCAGATTTTGATAATCCTCAAAAACGATTGTCGAAAACTCTTCTCTTTTTTAATAGCGACTATTCTTCTGTACGTATGTGTCTTGTAAATGTATTGGCAAACTATGCGTACAATTATTATGGAACAGTAAAAAAATATATAGATAAAACTGAAATAAACGAGAGTGATGAATATAAGCAATTTTCTGCATTTTTTAGCGAATTAGATGCAAAATTTAAGTACATGGATAAGTGTAAGGAACTTTTGTCTGATTATTCAATGCCTACTATTCTTGAAAGTTGTAATCGTGCCACTCAAAATTTCATGAAAGAAACTATGAAAATGGCTGAAAGAAAAAGAGATTCCATTGTAGATAAATTTATGACTAAAATTGCTTTAGGGAAAGGTGGAGGATGGTTGGATGAGAATGGTAATGTTCAACAACTTGCACACATTAAATTCTCATGCGAGATGCCGATTATGTTAAATGCGTTAAGCCCCTTAGAGGAGCAAGAGTTTTTTAATAATATGTATTTAGACTGGTCAACAATAAGTAACAAAAATGAAAAATAGAATTTTACGAGAATATATAGAATCTTTAAAAGAAGATAACGAATTGGATTATATTTTCCCAATATTGTTGCAAGCTATGGGCTTTAGGATTGTTTCTACTCCAAGAAATTCTAAAGGACAGCCCCAGCATGGTAAGGATATCGTTGCTATTGGTTACGATACTAACAATATTATATATCGTTGGTATTTTGAGCTAAAAGGTAATGGAGCAAAGGATATAACTACTACAAATTTTTATGCAGAAGATGGAGTTAGAGATTCACTTTTAGAAGCTAAGGATGTTGCATACGACTGCCAATCAATCCCAAAGTTTGATGAGTTACCTGTAAAAATTGTGTTTGTACATAACGGTATCCTTCAGGCAAATGCAGAACCTGCTTTTAATGGATTTATTAAAAATAATTATAGTGATGTCAATTTTGAACGTTGGGATATTGAGCGTTTAACTCTTTTGTTTTCTGAGCATTTGTTTGAAGAATGTATTTTTGCAGATGACGTATGCTATACTTTGTTAAAAAAGTTCTTGTTATGCTAGATGCACCAGGATGGAATACAAATGATATAGATCGAATAATTGATATTTTTTTGACTCGTTGCCCTATATCGAAGACTCCCAATAAGAGGATTGTCAATAAGACTTTTGCTGGTTTAAATCTTATCCTTGCAATAATTTTTAAAAATTGTGAGGAATGCGGCAACTTATTACCTGCTAAATGGAGTTCTGATAGAATAATATTAAAAACTTGGTCATGGATTCTTCAGAACAAAGTGGAGAATAGAAAAATATATTATAATAATTTTATGAAAATCTATGACCTTCATATTACAATTTATGATTCGTATATTCATAAGTTGTTACCTATGGCTCTATCATATAAAGGGCTGTATCAGCCTATGGGGACTTATTCTGAAAGAGTTTGCTATCCTTTAAGATGTTATGATTTCTTAAATGATTTGCTTTATTATTATCTTTCTACAGAATGGTTTGGGTATGAGGATATTCCAACTCGCAATGACCAGTTAAGAATAGTTACAAATATTATAAAACAGAATAGTGGCTTTGACGTTCCTTTGTTGGACAATCATTCAATTACGTTAGTCTTATTAACCAGATTTGTTTGGGCTTGTGGACAACCTGAAGATGAAAGTGTTATAAAAGATTATTTTGAATATATAGATCGTCTTTGTGCAAATGTTATTTTGCGTCATAAAAGACAGAATATTTTTCCGGAATTTTATAATAACATTAAAGAAGTTTGTGCAAGTATGTTCAAAAAGTCAGAAGATTATGTTGATAGTTCTTCAATGTATCTTTTAGTTCTTGTTGAGATTTTAGCATTTTTTCGTCAAAAAACGAATTATAAATATCTAAGAAAAGAGATAAACGCGTCTAAAGTAAATCTCCAGATACCACTTCCTATCTTTGATGAATATTTAGAAGTAAATCTATTTGATCATCATCTGCATAATGAAATGTGTGTTAAGTCAAGTATATGTTTACCAGATACATTAGAGGCATTTCTGAAAACTTTTAAGATAAAATATAAACCGATTTCTTTTCGTACAGAGAAAATCGGTTTAAGTCCTCTTCTGTTATTGGCTCACATACACTACAAGACAGAATTTTTCCCTAATTTTGTCGATTTTGGCTTTTTAGAGACATAAATTAGTTTTATGATGTACTGCAAAATGCTCACATTGTGGGTCATTAAGAAATATACAATAGCGGCCACCTTCCTGCTTGTGTGGACAACGACACAGGATAAGGTGGCCGTCTAAAGCTTTGCTATGCCAATCGTAACTCTTAGCACAATCCTTACAATGGTAGATTGTTGCAGTTGCGATTGGCTTTATTTGTTTCTTTCTTGGTTTGGGCATAAATCAATCTTTATAATTGTGTTATCGATGAAGACTTCTGGTTTCTTCTCTTTGTAGAAGAGTGTCGCTCATTGCAAATGAAGCAACAGTTCCACAGCCAAGTGCTCTGACAGCTGCCTTAGCGGTATTGCCTGTATCTACTACATTATCAATGAGATAAGGAGTACGGTTTGAAGGCAAGACTTTATGTCTGTAGAACCCCATATCTTCGGCAGAAAGCGTCTGGCCTCTTTTCTTGGCATCATATTGTGAGCCTCGCTCTATGCCACGGAGGGCTTCAACGATAGGGAGGTGAGTATATGACGAGATAGCCTTTGCCAACTGCATGGTCTGTTCGGCTTTGCCATGATGTCCTGGGATTGGAACGAGAACCGCATTTTGTGGTAACAACTTTGCTATCTGGCGTGCGGCATAGTCTATGGCATCATTGTCTCCATCTTTCAGTTTATGAGCTACCCACCGGTTGATACCATCATAATATCTACCAGTGGATAGGAATGTAATACCATCTGAAACAGTTTTGATTGGTTCGCTTTCTGTCATGGAGTAAATAATAACATGAGTTCTGCATATCGTCTGCGCTCAATGGAAGGGATTCGTTTCCCTCGCCAATGGCAATGATTCACATAATCGTCTCTGATGTTCCGGTTACCAACTTCGAGTTTCTTTAAAACAGAACTTTTTGGGTATTTGCCCTTATATCCTGTCACCTTGTATGGCCCGATGTTATAGGATAAAGCGGCAAGGAGTAGGGAGTCCCGACCATAGGAACGAAACATAGCGCATAACTCTCTGAGGTCTTTACGAAGAAGTTGCTCTGCTTCATATGTTGACATATTAGCAGAGTAACGCTCTCCAGGTCTGAGCTTATGCCCATAACCAACATAAGGATAGTCCTTAGCTCGGTGCATGCCTTCGTAGAACCTAATGCAGCATACTGCACGCTCGAAAGGTGGCAACTCAAAAATGGAAGCCGACGTTGATGCCGGTCGCTCTGTCGGCATTCGAGCCTGGACATTCACAACCAGGCTCAGTGATATAAGCAGGAATAATATTATCTTTCTGAAAGTCATTTTATCTTGAATTTGTTTATCTCGTCAATCATATTCTTGACATCGAGGTTTACACTCACGAAATTCTGATATAGGATTCGTTCCTTGGCATCCTTGGATGGGAAGGTGTAGAACTTCGGTATCTTATAGTTCGCATAGTCAGCTTCTTCCTCTGCAATCTTCTTCATGTCGAAGTCTGTCTTGCAGTAGAACTTAGAAGTTTGGAACTCTGCTGATTCCTGGATATTCATGCTGTCACCTCGTCCGGTCTTGGTCTTAATGAAGTCACGAGCTGACTGACCGCATATCCAACCTGTAGGCATGTCTGAGATTTTACTGGCAGGAACAAGGCTGTCCATGTTCTCATTGAGATTGATGGAAGTCTTGTCACGGTCGATGGTCACACCTTTCTTTAACTGAACCACCTTTCCGAAGATGTCATTAGAGAGCCATTCCAAAGTCTCTTTTGCTCTTGCTGAACCACTCACCACGTTACCTACAGTTGTGATAACCTTCTGCATACCCACCTTTCCGTAGTCAGATTCAAGCTGTGGCAACTCCTGAAAACCCAGAGCCACGCTAACCTTGTTGCTTCGGGCAGTACCGATAAGTCGGTCAATCTTGTGGAAGTAGAGCGTAGGCAACTCGTCCACGATGATGCTGACAGGGATATTCTTACCCTGGCCAGTGTTGACACGGGTGACGAGGCGGTTCAGAATCAAAGCATTCAACGCACCAATAATACTTTCCATCTCTGGGTCGTTAGCGATGAGTAGATATGACGGATTCTTCGGATCTGACACCTTCAAGTCAAAATCATCACCATCCTTGTGGAATATCCAATAAGACTCCTTGGTAGCCAATCGGGAGGTATAGACACGGAGTGTACCAATCATACCTTCCAACTGTTCCATAGCCTTATTCTTCATGGCAGTCTGGAATGGGCCAAGGAGAGGAGCAACCTCTGGATCTGTTTCCAAAACATCAAAGATAGTCTGGTAATCGAGATTGAGGAAAGAAAGGATATGTGGCATGTCACTGTACTTCCCAAGCCAATACTCTGGTTCCACCTCTCTGCCGGTATGGTCGAAGACTCTGCCAGTAGGTTTCGGACGATGAGTCTTTGGCTCTGTTGTCATCTCTGCAATAAGAGGATTGCCGTTTTTGTCGTATGGCACCTTCTTGTAGTTGACAAAGAAATAGATGCAAGCTGCCAGGAAGTTGACCGCTGATGTCTGGAAGAACTGGTCGCTACCGCCACCACCTTCCTTCTTACCTTTTTGCAGAGACTCCAAAAGGGTTTCTGCCGTTTCACTGGCTGCAGCAAGATTGCCGATGTATTTCTGCTGAATAGGATTCACACGTCTGGAGTATTCCACATCCACAAAGTTGATGATATTGAACTTGCATCCTTGTGGCACCTTCCCGGCTTTCTGGTTTATCTTGTAGTGATAATACAGCTTCTGCGCAAGAGTCGGGAACTTGTAATCATAGACAACCATAGCAAAGCCCTTTGCACTGTGCTGGCGGATGAACGGCTCAATGATGGAGAAAGTCTTACCGGAACCAGGAGTACCAACTACCCATGTTCCTCGGAAAGGATTCACGATATTCACCCAACCTTTGCGGAACTTGCCCTTGTAGTAATAGCGCATCGGGATGTTTACGCTATACTTGTTCTCCTGCAGTTCCTGGCATTGCTCAAAAGACTCGTTCTCGAAGTTGAAACGGTCTTTGAGCAATCCTTCCTTCAGGAACTTGGAGATATTGTCGAGGGCAACATGGATGCAGATGGTACCAAGAATGGAGACAGCCATGTAGAGCCAGATGTTAAGACTGATGGTATAGAACCTCATGTCCATACGATGACCGAAAAGCCATATAGACAGTATGGTAACGAACAGTCCACTCACCAACGGATAGAACACTTGACGACGAGCATCAAACTCCAAATGTTTCTTGTTTCGGGTGCCAATGCAAGTGATACAGATAAGCACGATGGTAGCAATCTTGCTCCATACGAGGTTACCATCCATATAGATGAACCACCTCTTTACACGGCTATGAATGTCACAAACAATGCCACCCCAATAGTCAAGCAACGCTGGGTCTATTGCATACTCAAAGAACTCCACTATCAATGATAAGTATATCAGACAGCGGAATATCTTATACATGGTCTGTAATTCTTTTGTTTCCTCCATGAAACCTTATTCTTGTATTATAGTGAATATTTAATGCTAATTATATAAAGTGATGATTGGACGGACTTTATGTGCTTGCGTCTTTGGCGTTTCTTGAAGTGCCCCTGAAGCTAACGAGTATAGCCAGGCTTTGGTAGTTTCCTGGTCTTTAACCTCTGTCGATGTCCAATACCAACACTCATCCGGATTGTCTGGAATCACATCGCCTCCGCACTTGCGAATATACGTATTAACCGCACTGCGTGCTTGATACAAGAGTTTGATCTGAGCAACGGAAGGGATGTAGGCACTCTGACCATATTGCCACATGTCAAAGACTGCTGAAGCTGCAGGCGAAGTGCCAGTAGAATACATGGCATGCGTATTTCCATTGCCATCGAATGCTGCAATATCAGCTGATGTGTTATGCTTCAATCCGAGAGAGTCTGAGTATGCAAACGGCTCAATGTCCTTTAGATAGACAGCATAGCCTGTGCCTTGGATGTCCTCGTTCTGATTCACATAGAATACCACGGCTATAGGAGTCTTATTTTGGGACTTAACTTCCTCAAATCTTACGACTTTGCCATCTGTACAGAGAATGTCGCAGGTCTTCATTGCCGTATCAGGAAAGTCTCGATGCTCATCGCATGAGGCAAATGCTACTGCCATGAGAGTAGCACAAATGATATGTAGTATCTTCATTGTTGCTATTTCTTTAATGTGGGTATCTTGAATCCTATCACGATGCCAGTGCGAAACAAGTCTTCCCGTTTGGGAAGAGTGAGATCACATTTGGCTTGAACAAACAATCCCCACCCATGACGTAGGGCAAAATTATGCTCGTAACCGACATGCAAGCCACCGACAAACTTGTCAGTGTCACTGCCAGCACTTGCGCCAATTCGGAGGTTTCCGTAGTTGTTCCTGCCTCTTGCCACACAGGGTTTGTAGGCAGCGCCTATTCCCCATGTACGGTAGTTATTCCAAAAAGACTCAGGACAGACGTGTCCACATGATGCGCATTCATCCCATTTGATGTAACCGTTGATGAAGTACTCCCAAGCGTTGTGGTAGCGTGTTTCATGTTCCCATGAGATTGTGGCATCCAAGCCTCTCTGATATAAGGCTCCTGCACCAACGGATATTCGGTCGCTATGGCTCTGGGCGAATGCTGAGACTGAAACGCACAGTCCCATCATCAATGACAAAATGTATTTCTTCATCGTCTTATTCCTCCATCATTAAGTATGAGTTGAATGAGTCGGCATACAGAACATCTTCATAGTCTATATCCAAACTGATGGTTCTTCCACTAATCTGCTTCTCAGAAATCTCAATAGTCAGCACCTTGTCGTTAGGGAATGTCATCTTTTTTAGGACGAGAACGTTTCTATAACCATATTTGAAGGTCTTGGACTGGTCAAGCACCATAGCTGGCGTAAGCTCAATCATCTGGGCATTAGTTGCCTTGGAAACCTTCTTGTCATTCAGTTTGATACGCATCTCATCAATATCAAAGCGGATATTGGTACGGTTCTCTATGCTGAAATCAATGAAGAAGTATTCTCCAACAGAGTAGATGTTGTTCAACCTCATGGTCATTCTGTGCTGCTTGGTACTTACGTTGCGTATTCTTGCCGGTGAGTTCCATATCTTTCGGGCATATCTGGTCATATCCTCAGTACTCATTGATACAGAAGGATTATGGTATGGAATCTTCTCAGAGGCAAGAATCTGTTTGTCTGTGACTGCTTCCTGCATTCTTGTAGTGTATATCAGAGCATACTGGGTTCTGTAACGCTCGGTAACTATCGTCACTATAGCAAGGATGTCACCATCGGCATGTACGGCTGCACCTTCCTTGGGTTTCAGACGAATGGTATTGTTGATTGGCTGGTCGCCGACCACTGCATCCGTAGAAATATCAACGAAGCGTACTGGCTCAGAGGCGGTAATGACTGTTGTGACATTCTCATTGATGGTTAGCTGCTCCATTTCCTGATACGTCTGTTGTGCCATGGATGGGAGAGAGGCTAATGCGCATACTACCAATGCGCAGAATTTCTTGATAGTCTTCATATTCGTATATGTTTATTATTTATCTTTCTGGTTTGAACGTGAATTGATGAGATACACAAAGGTTCCATATTTCAGCTTGGCTGAGTTCTTCTTGATGGCTTTGCTAATGGCGTTGCTTGTCTTCTGAACGGCATTGGTAACGGCTTGTGCTCCCCAGCTTGCCAGGTTTCCACCTCCTGTAGATGTACTGTTGGTTAGGGTTGAAGTGTTGCTCAAAGCACCGCTACCAACATCTTTTGTGGTCTCTCTGAACTGGCTGCTTGGTACATATAATCCTTCAAGTCCGTCGGTATCATAGAGCGAAAGGTTTACCTTGACGATGTCATCATCTACCATGATACTCTTGACTGTGCCCTTGACACGCTGTGAACCGAAGCCGTTCATGGTGGCATAGATGTAGGAGCCTTTATGAATGACCGTTTCATTGATGACAATATCATCGAGCAGACGAAGTCGTACTCTTGATCCATCCACCGCCTTGATGTTCTCGTCTATGATAGCCTTGATAAGTCCAGCTTCCTTGTCATTGTCGCACAGGGTGTTGAAGTAGTCGGAAGTAACCTTGACCTTCTTGACAACCTCTTGCGGTTCATCGTTGGTCTTCTTCTTTTCCGGAATTTCAACCTTTCCTTCCTTTGCATCTCCAGTTTTGGCAGTCACTTCGGCCTGCATGGATGGGGTAGAGACCTGCTGAGCCTGCATCCTTGCCTGGGCAATGGCTCGATTGAGTTCTTCCATCGCTTCCTGTTCACGCTGTTTGCCACGAGCTAAGCGATCATTTTCTGCCGAATTATTGCCTTTGACGATTTCTTGGCCTTTCTGTGCGCTCTCCTGTAGCTGCCTTTGCATCTCAGAGAGTTTCTCGGCTTCCTGGGCTTCCACCTGTTTACGTTCTTCATCTGAGTACTTTGTATCATACTCTTCCTTGGTATCTTCTTCATTGCGTTCAATGTTTCCTACTGCTGAATAATCGTCTATCTTACCGTATGATTTGAGCATACTCTCATACTTGTTACCAATACCATCTCCCTTCATTTTGGCATCAGGCAGGTCTGGATTAAGATACTCGGTCGTAGTGAGACCATCAGGAACCTCTGCCTTCTCCGTATGAAAGAGGTCAATGACGAAGTAGCCGACAAACAACAGAGGGAAGTAAATGATAAGCGGTATCATATACTTGGGCTGTTTCCAGTTAATCTTTTTCAATGCGTCCATCGTTTTCTATCTTTTCGTTATTATTCTTTTGATTATCTCTATTCATGGCAGGATGCGTGGTGTAGGCATTTTCAACAGCTTTCCAGACTTTGCTGTGTCGCAGACGCAACATCTGCTCTTGCCTTTCCGTAGCACTTTGTCTTGACTGTTGATGACTATACACCACTACCAACCTGTAGATGTTCAGACCAAAACAGAAGATTATGAAACCAAATACAAGGTAGAGGAACAACAGTTTATGGTCATTAGCAAACAGTTGTACCTTGGCTGCAAGCACATCAAGCTTCATCGTCTTGGCAAACTTGCGTCCTGCCTGCACCTCAGTCTCATATCTCTGACGATATAGAGGATCATCTTTGTCTGGCATCTTTTCACCGATAAATATATTCTTCCATCCCATATCAATATGTCAGTTTGGTCTTTTGTTCTATATCCTTATTGAGAAGGGTTCTCCAGTTGGTGATGAGCAAACCATGTGGGTTGTTGTCAGTACGGGGAACACGCTTCAAATGACCTGCCGTCACAAGTTCTCTGGTAAGAATGCTTGTGCGTCGCTCAATACGCTGTCTGCCATAGTAGGTGAACTCCATCTTCTCCTTGTCGAACTTGATACTGTCACAGAAGATACTGAATACGGCACTCGTACCCATGATGTTTGAGTAGAAGCCTTTCTCCTTCAATGTATTGTACTGCGCAAGACCCGTTTCATCGACCAGATACATGGCTTTATCCATTGTATATTTGATGTACTTGTCATCTGGCGCAAGAGTGAAGAAGTAATGATGGAACATCTCCACATGACTCTTTGCTTCCACATCGAGCGTTTCTTCCATGGTGCTGCGCTGAACGAGAATAGGAACATTGCCATCCAACACGTATACTTTCTGATGAGCATCTGAAACCATCTGCTTGGCTGTCCAAATGCTGGAGATACAGATGATGATGCAGCCCACAAGGAAGAGTGAGCAGATAATCATCACCAACTTGATTTTGTTTTCGAGATTCTTTATTACCATACCTTATTATATATGTATTATTTGCTGTTTACATCACTTTGCTAATCATGCCCTGGGTTGAAATCTTGGCTTGCTGTGCCACACCTTCACCGAAGTTTCGGGTAGAGAATGCTGTATCTCCTTCAGGAATCATCCATGCAGCAAGGTCTGGAACGAGGTTCAGACATTTCAATGCCACAATGCTTGCTGCCATCAGATAACCGGCTGAGAAGAACGAGTTCTGCAGATATGCTGCCATCGTCTGCTCACTTTCGGTAATGGCTGTAAGGTTCTCCACCTGAATGCAGAGCACTATATCAAAGAGTAAAAGGACATAAAAGCCCACGAAGTATGGGGAATGATGCGTTTTAGGAAATCAAAGCAAATCTTAGATATATAATCATATCCCATTGAATTAAAGGTTATTAGCATAAATAGACATGCTTATTAAACTTTACTAAATTTCGATGTTTTTGGTGTATTCTTGTTGCAGATTTGTTACGCGCCTATTGCGAGAACCAAATTTTTTATATACCTTTGCACCGTGATTCTTGATGGTAAGAACACGTAACAACTCAACTAAAGGGAAAACTAAATGGGAAGACCTAAAAAGTCATTGAAGGTAAAGGAACCAGTTCGCATTCGTGAACGTCAGTTGGCAAACGGAAACGTCAGCCTGTACCTTGACATATATATTAAAGGTACACGCAAGTATGAATCTTTGAATTTGTACTTGATACCCGAAACGGATGCTGCATCAAAGAAAGCCAACATCCGTACTCGCCAGATTGCCGAGAAAATAAAAGCTGACCGAATCATCGCACTGCAAGATCGAGGAATCAAGCATTGGGATAAGATTAAGCGTTCATCAATCTCGCTCGTTGACTTCCTGAAGGAATACGAGCAGGATGGATTCGGTTTCAAGGAGTCAACCTTGAAGGGACGTTCCGACATGCGTAAGAAGGTCGAGGACTATCTGAGCAAGGAGAAACTTGATTACATCGGTCTCAATGAGATTGATGCAGACTTCTGTCGTGGTTTCCTCAACTACCTCCGTACCGCTCCCCATAGTGTTGCCAAGAAACAAGAAGGCAGAACTATCAGCCCTGGTTGTGCTCATCATCACCAGGCTGTGCTCAATGGTGCGCTCAACAAAGCTGTGCGTGACGGACTCATTCCGGGCAATCCAATGAAACAACTGGATAAGCGAGAAAAGTTCCAGCCTTCCCCTGAAGAACGTGAGTTCCTTACCATCGAAGAAGTACGCACATTGATGGAAACACCATGCACCAACGAACAAGTCAAGAAGGCTTTCCTATTATCTTGCTTTGTCGGACTTCGCCTTGGTGATGTCCGTGAATTAACATGGGCAAAAGTGATGAACACTCCCGATGGCAAGACTCAATACGTCCATGTGTGGATGGAGAAGACTCAGAAGCCTATCAATGTACCATTATCTAATGAGGCACTTCGATATATGGAGAAGAAGGAGGATCCTGATGCAAAACTCTTCAAACTCCCTACTAGTGATGCAACCATCAACTACCATATCAAGAAATGGATGAAGGCTGCAAAGATAGATAAGAAGATTTCGTACCACTGTAGCCGACATACATTTGCCACAATGATGCTGACCCTTGGTGCTGACCTCTTTACCACAAGTAAGTTGCTTGGTCATGCCAACGTGACCACAACCCAAATCTATGGTAAAATCATTGACAAGAAGAAGACTGAGGCAGTCAACCTCGTTGATAATCTATTTACCCCTAAAGCAGAACTGAACGATGAAGATAGAACTGAGGCATAGAAAGTTAGCCAGCGGTAACGAATCATTGTACCTTGACTTCTACGAGAAAGGCAAGCGTTACTATGAGTCGCTGAATCTGTTTCTCATTCCAGAAAGGACTGAGAATGACAGACGTGTCAATGAGAACACCCTCAAACATGCGCTGAAGATAAAGGCTGAACGCATCCTTGGCGTAGAAAAGCAAGTCGATGATGGCGAAGAGAAACTGCCATCAAAGATATTCGCTGACTACATGGACGAACACATTATATATATTAAGGATGATAAGAAACTCTCTGACTCCTATGTCAAGAATGTGACGAAGACTGTAAACATTGTCAAGTCCTATCTCAGATATAGCAATCGTCCTCGTATGCTTTTGGCATTAGTGGATAAACGATTCTATCAGAACTTCATTCGCTATGTCAATGATGTGTACCGAAATAACAAGTCGGATGAACCACAAGAACTTTCGCCAAAGACAAAACTCTTGATACAGACTACACTCAATAGCATCCTGAATCAAGCCGTGAGGGATGGAGTGCTTCGCAAGAATCCATACTACGAGTTGGAGAAAAACGAGAAGTTCAAGAAGACTCCGAGTGACCGTACATATCTGGAAGTAAACGAGTTGAATGCCATGGAAGGGGTCAATACAGGAAGCCCAACCACAAAGCAAACCTTTATGTTCTGTTGCTTCACAGGCTTGCGTCATAGTGATATGCTTGCACTCAGATGGAAAGACATTCAAAAGACTGATGACGGATTAGTGATACATGTTCCATCCATGCAGAAGACAAAGAAGCCTGTCATTGTTCCTCTTGGTGAACAAGCATTGAAGTGGTTGCCAAAGAAAGATGATGCAGCCAACACAGACAAAGTGTTTCCAAATGCCCCTACATTAGGATGTGCCAACAGAGCATTGAAGCACATGGCGAAGAATGCAGGAATTGCAAAGCTTGTAACATTCCATACGAGCCGACATACATTTGCAACTCTTACCATAACGGCTGGTGCTGACATCTTCACCACAAGTAAGTTGCTTGGACATACCAACGTCCACACAACTGAGATCTATGCAGATGTGGTGATGAACACAAAGGTCGATGCAGTCAACCTTGTTAGTGGCTTCTTTGGTTGATGGTTTGTGTTCAAATTAAGTTTGTGTTCAAAAAAGTCTTGAACAGATAACTGAACACTAGTAAATCGGTGTTCAATCAAGTCTTTGATTAAAATGAGAACTAAAACGGCAGTCATATACGCTCGCGTCAGCAGTATCGGTGACAGACAGAGCACAGACAGGCAGGTCAAGGACTTGTCTGACTATGCTGTATATCAAAAGATGGAAGTTCGTAAGGTATTCGAGGAACACATCTCTGGTGCGAAGAAGAATGATGAGCGACCTGTGTTGTGTGAGGCGATTAAGTATTGCAAGGAATATCGCATTGATGTCCTTCTCGTCAGCGAGTTGTCGAGATTGGGCAGAAATGCGTTTGAGGTTCTTGCCTCTGTCAAGGATTTGCTTGACTGTGGCATTAACCTCTATATCCAGAAGGAACAGTTTACGCTTCTTGACAAGGAGGGCAAGCCATCTCTGTTTGCTCCTGTCATGATAGCAACCCTTTCCACCTGTGCTCAGTTGGAACGTGATAATATCTCATTCCGGCTGAACTCTGGTAGAAAGCAGTATGTCGAGAAAGGTGGAAAACTCGGCAGACCTGCAGGTTCCACCAAGTCCCAGGATAAAAAGAGGGAAGAATATAGAGAGGTCATCAACCTTCTGAACAAGGGGTATGCCATCCGTGATGTTGCAAAACTCACGGGAAAAGGTATAAGCACTGTCCAGAGAGTTAAGAAGGAATTTGTGGCTTAAAGTTTGGTACCAATACAACACTTTTGTATGGAGCCGTGAAACACCGCCTCATGAAAATGAGTTAAGTGTATAGTGATTTGCTATACCCTTTTGTAAAAAACCAGGGTGGCGTTTTACCCCTGTGGTTTAACCAGATTCGTGAAAAGCTAATGTGGTTTCTAAACCTGATTGATGAAATAACAATGAGGTTTCCAAACCAGTACCCTGTTTTGAGGCAATGGTTTTAACCAATGTCGCAATTTGCGACTATGGTATAGAAAAAAAATCGAATAGGAATTAGTCACCAAAGCATTTCCAATACAGAAGAGCAGAGTTCAACAAGCTTGCAGATGAACAAATAATATAATTATTTCCGTCAAAAACACTACATTAAAATGGCTATTCGCGCAAATAATAGTTAATTTCTTGTACATTTGCAAATATATTCTTAATTTTCTTTCTCTATTTCACATTTTTTTACTACTTTTGCCAAGTCTATATGATTGTGCACACTGTGCATTGTTCGATTAGGCATACATACTGCAATAAGCGTTTACCAGCGTTTTGTCCCTGTCGACCGAATCTCGCAAATTCCTGTGATCAGAGATAAAACAACAGTAGATGCTCCAGATGCTATATAGCGTCCTCCAGAACCTAATAGGGAATCAACTCCTATTTGGATTAAAGTGGATTCAATATAAATGCATCGGCGTGGAGCTCTACAGTTGTTCAACCTATCACAAGGGCAATGCGAGAGCCAGGTCGAAGGAAGAACATACGGTATACCGACAGAAAATGATAACGAGTATTATCAAGTTCCAAAAAATGCATATGAAGGTCTGGAAAAGGTTCAGTTTGGTGACAATGTTGGTACTATGTTGATGGACAATAAGCTATATCTTGCTTTTGATGAGATTATGTTGTATATTGCAACCACAAAAAATGAACTAAAAAAATATGGAATAAAAAAAATCAACGAAAGTGTAAAATGAACTGTGTCAAGGCTGTTAGATAAAGTTCGAAGATAGATACAATTTGCTGTGGATTTGTTATATTTAAACCGATAAATCGAAATTTAGCATGAAACTGATAAAAATACAGTCAAGCAAAGACCCGCTGATAGCGCAAGTTCCAGAGCTCTACGAGTCTGCTTTTTCCAAGCGGAGAGAACTGACACTGAACGTTTCCTGTGGATGATAGACCACTGCCAGGAAATGTCTTTTTATGCCATCACTGAAGATGACGACTTCTGCGGTATGGCTGTAGTATTTGAATTAGGCATA
>ERZ772900.431-NODE-431-length-44584-cov-5.588381_pt1 | contig 44584 bp, 44 predicted proteins | sample MGYA00512124_ERZ772900 | MGnify/ENA primary metagenome ERZ772900 (study PRJEB29015, sample SAMEA2737716) | human gut metagenome | biome: human gut; feature: human-associated habitat; material: faeces | place: China | collected 2012 ... | reverse complement strand
CGCTGTGCTCCAAGAATTTCATAACGCGCGGGGCATTGTAGACGATAACTTCGTCGGCACCCCAGATGATCTCCCTGATCTTTTCCTGGTCGTCGAAAACAGAGTGGAGGTCTATCTGGTTGTCGGGTGCGAACTCATTGACCTCAGATGCCGCCTGCCACAGCTCCTTGCGACTTGGCCCGTATTTCCCCTCATGGACCACATTTCCCGCCCAGTCCACGATAGCGATGGCCACGATTTCATCTTCAACGGGGTTGGGCCCCGTCGTCCCGAGGTCTAGACAGATAATCTTTGGGGCCTGTTTCTCGAAATAGCCAGCCATCATGCCGTCACGCCGCCGCTGGATCCTGGGGGCAGATCCGAGGGAGCGAGCGATGAGCTCGATTTCATCTGCCGTTCCGATTACGCGAACCTCTGCCATACACCGCTCTTTTCGCACGCAGACGGACCTTTCAATTGCTTCTCGACTCTAGCACAACCCCGCTTAGGATAATTCGGCACGGTCGGTGCCACGGCTGCCATTTAATCTGGGCGAACATACGTTATACGGCTACGCACATGTCGCCTACCCGCGCTTTTCAGTGTCACCATTTGTCACCCCTTGGCACCAAATGGCCCCTCACGGACGCATTTACGGGAGCAGAATGTATCTCGGGGGCGGGAAGCAAGCCCCTATCGTGTCGACGGGGGCCAAAGACTCGAACCCCCTAATCGAAAGGAGCGCATCGTGGATTCTGCAACCATGAACGCCATGGCCACGTATCTCGCGGCCAAGACCTACAATGTCCGCCGTACAGCTAATGAGAAGCTCGTTGCCGTCATCTCCACCGAGATGATCATCCTCATCGGCCTGCTCGCCCTCGCCCTCGTGACCGTCCTCGCCGCCTACTCCGGCAAGCTCCAGGACGTCATCAAGATGGCCACCAACGTTGTGGGCGCTATCGGCACCAACAACTACAAGGTGCCGGCGTAATCGCGAATACGCCTTCCCCTTTGGCCCCGCCCCGGCTTAATTGCCGGGGCGGGGTTTTGCTTTCGAAAGGAAGGTTGTTTGCCCTTGATTATTCTCTGGCTCAATGAATCTATTTATCAATATCGAATCGTTAAATCTGACCTTATGGCGATACCCTGAATCACCGATGGAATCGTCCCCGCGCCAGTTTATAATTTAATAAAACCCTCCAATGCCGGGAAAGGCCCGGCCTCATGCCTTCTTGCAGAGGGGGAGGGGTAACTGTGAACAGTTTCCAAATGAATAGCGTGCATCTCACCGAGGCCGGAACAGGCACGGTCGAGCGCTGCCTGGACTCCAGGGGCCAGATGCACGTACGCAACCAAGTGGGAAAGCTCCGTATCGACTCCGAGACCGGCGCCACCGAGATGGAAGTGTCCCGCGGGCTCAGCGATGCCGTCTACGTCGATGTGGCGACCGGCAATATGATCCACGAGAACACGGTGGGCAGCATCCGCTTCCGCACCGACTCGACCGGTACCGTCATGGAACACCTGCTCTAGATGCCTATGGAATGTCGGGATAAAGAAAAAGCCCCATACGGGGCGGCCTGAAAAGGCAGTTTGTGGCTTTTAAGCCGTATTTCGACTTAGGTACTGCGTTTCGAGCAGCAACTCACAATCCCTTTATATCACACAGGAGAACTCATGGCTAGGAAACTTAAAAATATCAACGGTCCGTGGTATGCCGGAATCGACCTCGACGGCACGAGCGTCGGGTTCGTGGCCACAGACGAGTACGGAGAGGTCCTCTACCACAAGGGCCAGCCCGTTATGGGCGCACGCTGCTTCAAGGAGGCGCTCCACGCCTCCGAGGCCCGTATGCCCCGCACCGCTAGGCGCAGGCTTCAGCGCGCCCGCGGCAGGGAGCGTGAGATGGAGCGCGTGTTCGCGCCGGCGATCGTGCCCACAGACCCGGATTTCTTCGTCAGGCGCAGGATGTCCTACAAACTCATGCGCGACGATGTCGCGGCAGACCCCGCCGCTGCCGCCTGGCAGGGGCTTCTCGACGGCTATCCCACACTCGCGCACCTCGACGTCGACCTCATGGAGGCCGACGGCCCCCGCGACCCCAGGCTCATCTTCTGGGCCATCGCCAACCACGTCGTGCGACGCGGCCACTTCCTCATGGAGGGCAACGACGTGACGTCCGCCAATTCCGACCCCTCCGCTCAGGTCGATGCCCTCGTGCGCGAGCTCGACGCCCTGGGGGAGGCCTGTGGCGAGGCTATCGAGCTCGACGGCGGCGCGCTTGCCGGTATGGGAGGCTCCTGGACTGCCCGAGAGCTCCAAAAAGCCGTGTCCGGCGCCGTATCGGTGACAGGCGACGATGTCGACGCCAAGATCGCCCGAGCGCAGGCAAAGGCTCTGGGCGACCTCGTCGCCGGCTACAAGGCGAATATGGACGCCTTCGCACTCGAGGGCGAGCAAATCGGCAAGATATCCGTATCCGACGCCGATACGCTCGATGAGTTCCTCGCCAACTGTCCCGACCGACTCACCCCGGCCATCGAGGCCGCGAGGGGCCTCTACTCGGCATGGCGCCTACAGGGCCTTCTCTCGTTTGCGCCCGGAAAGACCCTCTCGCACAACCAGGTGGCCCAGTACGAGGTGTACGGGCGCCAGCTGCGCACCCTGAAGGACCTCGCACTGAAATACATCGTCCATGCTGATTCCGAAGACGGTCCCGATGAGGGCGGGCTTGCTCACTACAGGGACTTCTTCGGCGGCCCGAAAAGGTCCGGCCGCAGGGGGTACGACAAGGTGCTCGTGAAGAAGCTCGACGGCGCCAAGAGGAATATGGGCTATACGGCATATGACCTCAACGTGATTTCCTACGAGGAGTTCAAGAAGAGGGTAGAGAGGCTCTTCAAGGGAACGGATGCCGCAAAGGACCCGGCTTACATCGATATGGTCGCCGCTCTCGGAGACCACAGGTTCCTTCGCCGTATCCACACCACGGACAACAGTGCCATCCCGTACCAGCTCCATGCGGAGGTCGTGGGCCGCATCATCGACGCCCAGAGCAACTTCTATCCCTGGCTCAAAGACGAAGGTCCCCATATCCTGAAGGTGCTGACCTCGAGGATCCCCTACTACGTAGGGCCCTTGGATTCCTCAGCTGCGCCCTTGGACGCCCACGGCAAGGCAAGGTTCGCGTGGTCGCGCCGTCTTCCCGGCCATGAGCGCGCCTTCGTCGCACCCTGGAACTACGAGGAGCATATCGACACCGATGCGGCCGCAGAGGCATTCATCCGGCGCATGACGGGCAAGTGCACCTATCTGGTAGATGAGGACGTGCTTCCGGCGAACTCCCTCATCTACGAGCGCTTCCGGTTCCTGAACGAGCTGGCGGGCATCCGCTACACCGAGGACGGCCAGGACTGGCTTCCGCTCGATGCGGCGATGAGGACGGCCGTGGTCGAGGCCGCATCGGACGGCTCGGTCATGACCCTCAGTCGAATTGCGAACATTCTCTCGCGCGACTTCACGATGGTGCACCCGCACGTCAAGGGCGTGTCCGATGCCAAAAGAATGACGTCGCGCCTGTCCGTCTCGGCCTGGATCACAGGTCTTCTCGGCGTGAAGTCCTTGACGGCCGCCCAGAAGTCCATGGCAGAGGACATCATCCTGTGGAACACCGTGTTCGAGGAGCGCTCCATCCTGAAGCGCAAGGTCGCCAAGGAATACGGGGATATCCTTGACGAGGACGCTATTGAGGCCTTTTGCGCGAAGCGCCTCAAGGGCTGGGGCCAGCTCTCCGAGCGACTGCTCACCGGTGTGTGGGTAGATACCGCGCGTGGCGACATGTGTATCATGGACGTTCTCGAGCAGGGCGCGCCCTACGGCAGGTTTCGCGGCACGTCCATGAACCTGATGCAGGCCCTGAGCGACACCGAGCTCGGCTTCCGCGCGAAGATCGACGAGGTCAACGCCACCGCCCTGGAAAAGGCCGGTGAGCTCGGCATCGACGCCCTGCCCGGGTCCCCCGCACTTCGTCGCGGCGTCTCGCAGGCCATGAAGGTTATCGAGGATATGGCTTCGGTGGCCGGATGCGCCCCGGCAAAGGTCTACGTCGAGGTCACGAGGACCGCCTCGAACAAGCTGAAGGGCAAGCGGTCGCGGAGCCGCGCCCAGGAGATCGAGGCCGCGCTGAAGGCGCTCGACGAGGACGCGCGTCGCGACCTGGATGCCGCCAGGCTCCTGCGCGAGCTGGGGATGTTCGACGAGAAGGAGATCAACGAGCGCCTGTACCTCTATTTCCGACAGGCGGGAAAGAGCCTCTACTCCGGCAAGCCCATCGATATCGCGCGCATCGCGTCGGTCGACTACTGCGTCGACCGTATCCTGCCCAGGTCGGTGCGCAGGGACGAATCGCTCGACAACAAGGTTTTGGTCCTGTACGCCGAGAGCCTTGATAAGAAGGACTCGATCCTCGTGCCCCAACACGTGCAGAGGAAGATGGCGCCTTTCTGGATGTACCTGCGCCGCGCGGGCCTCATGACCGAGCGCAAGCTCAACGCGCTCATGAGGACGCGGATCTCCGAGAGAATGCTGAAGTCAATCGTCGGGCGCCAGCTGACCGAGACGAGCCAGGAGTGCAAGCTCATCGCCGCGGTCCTCGAGGCCACCTACGCGGGCGTCAAGGTCGTGCCGGTGAAGGCCGGGGTCGCCAGCTCGGTCAGGAGGCGCGCGGGAATCCCGAGAAGCCGCAAGGCCAACCGTTACTACCATGCCCATGATGCCCTCATCGCCCTCACGACCGGCAGGTTCATCGAGACGAGGGCGCCGGTGTGGTCAAACAACAGGGCCTTCTACGAGCGCATTATGCGCGACATCGAGGCGCAGGAGCGCCGGGGCGGGGCGGACTCAGAGCTCGACTTCTTCTCCGGCGGGTTCTTCCGCGACCTCGTCGACTACGACACTGCCGAGGTGCTATGGGATTCCGTTTTCGAGCGCGAGAGGCTCGTCCGCGCCTGCTCCTGGAAGAACCTTCGCGTGACCTTTGCCCCCTACGAGGAGGGCGGGGCCTTCTGGAAGCAGACCGTCTACTCCCCGCGCGACTCTAAGACAAAGCTCATCCCCGTGAAGGACAACCGTGATGCTGCCCTATTCGGCGGCTACTCAGCCCAGACGTTCGCCTATTTCATGATCTACGAGACCGAGGGCAAGAAGGGAAACCTGTTCAGGTTCGCCCCCGTGCCCACGTCCATCGCATCCAAGGCGACCGATTCGCTCACTGAGCTCTATGCGCGCTCGCTGTGCCGTGAATCCGGTGAGAGATTCGTCCGCGTCGTGCGCGACAGGATCCTTAAGGAGACCGTGTACGAGGCATATGGGGAGCGCTTCAGGGTCAAGGGGCTGAAGACCGCCGGCCCCGTGCGCCAGCTCGCCCTCGACGCAGCCGACACCCGACTGCTCAGGATCGTCGAGCGCATGGTCGACGGCGAGCAGCCGAGCCCCAGGCGCGATCTTGATTCCGATGCCAAGGTTCTCTGCCGGCTGTGGGCACGCCTTCTCGCGCTCGCTCCGGCAAACTTCCCCCGCGTCTCAAAGGTGCTCAAGCTGGATGCCCTGAAGACGCCGGAGGAGGTGTTCGCCGATACGGAAGCGGACGATCTCGCTAAGACCGTACGCGCGGTAGCGGAGTCCGAGGTCCAGGTCGTGGAGCTCCTCTCGGGAATCAGGGGTACTGCCGACGTGAGGCCCCTCGGCGGCAGCGCGTTCGCTGGCACGCTCTCGATGACCTTCGATAAGATCGTCAACGACCCCAAAGCCGGATTCGCTATCGTTGACATTTCGGCGGCGGGCCTCCACGAGAGGGTATCCACCCTTGGGTAAGACACTCTTTTTGGAGAACGCCCGGAAACTGCGCTATGAGGCGGGATGGGTCGCCGTTCACCGTGACGGCGACCCCCGACCCGTCCTGTTGCGTGCCGACGAGCTCGACTGCATCGTTGTCGACGGAAAGGCCGCGTTCATATCGACCTATCTGCTCGATGAGCTCGCGGCAAGGGGCTGCAGCGTCATTTTCACCGATAGCCGGCATATGCCGGCATCAATCCTGATGCCGCTAACGGCAGCAACGATCGATACGAACGGCAGGGTCCTTACGCAGATGTCCTGGGGCGCCTGGCCGCGAAAGATGCTATGGAAGAGGATCATCGAGTGCAAGCTGGACAATCAGGCCAACGTCCTTGCCGGTTCAGGCCATGAACGGGAGGCCGAGAGGCTTGCATCCTATGCGGGAGAGGTCCGCGCGGACGACTCGACCGGGCGCGAGGCGGCAGGTGCCCGCCGCTATTTCCAAGCGTTGTTCGGGGCCGATTTCATCCGGCTACCGCACGCTGGCGCAACCAATAGCGCCCTCGACTACGGTTATTCCATCCTGCTCTCGCATACAGCGTGCAGAATCGCTGCGAAGGGCTATCTCAACCAGGTGGGAATCCACCACCACTCCAAGACGAACCCATACAACCTCGCCTGCGACCTCATGGAACCGTTCAGGCCCCTGATCGACCGGAAAGTCGAACTGGAGCACCCCCGCGAACTCACACCGTCCATGAAGAGGCTCCTTGCGTCCACACTCGCTGACAGGATTCCCTATGGCCATGGGAGTTACCGGGTGTCGGACGCCATCGAACTATGGGTCGACGGGTGCCTTCGCGTGATGGAGGGGGTCGGCGATGCTGATGGGATCTCAGTACCCGGGATGCCTTGATGGGAGAACGGGGGAGGATAAGGTTCATGAGGATAATTGTCATGTATGACCTTCCCGTGGGCGAGGCACAGGACCGTCATGAGTATTCGAGGTTCAGGCAGTTTCTTGTCAGGGACGGCTATACGAGGCTGCAGAATTCCATCTACACCCGCCTGGCAGTGGACACCAAGAACGCCGAGGCCGCGATCGTGAGGCTCAAAGCCAACCTTCCAGAAGCCGGGCTGGTGCAGGTGCTCAGACTATCCGAGGCTTCCTTTTGTTCGATGCTCACACTTTGCGGAATCCCGTCTGACGAGGGGCATCTTGTTACCGGAGAGGACTTTATCGTCTTATGATCGTAAAACTCGAAACGATAGGGGAGACAGTCGATTTTCCGGACGGAATCGGAGCCATATCCTTCGATGAGTTCAACGAGCTGTCGCGATGTGCCAAGTCGCTTTTAAGGGAAGGGGAGCCGGGCATCGCGCTATACCGAGGGGAGCGAAAGCTCAAGTCGAAAGATATCGTCCTTATCGACAGCCTGATCGAGCTCCCATTCGATGACCGAAGGCTTGTCGGCGCATACGCGTCGAGGGTGGCTACCGAGATAGAGTCTTGTGAGCCTCTGGCAACCAAGGCACATGAGGTCAGGGCGCGTTTCGGCGAGCTGATAGAAGAATTGGGGGCTTCGCTTCGGACGGATCCAATTGGAGACACGGAGCGGGATTTCAAATCGTTCGTCAAGTGGCTTTCCCTGTCGCCCTGCCGAGAGCAGGACGGTACCCTGCTCAGGAGATTCCTTTCTTTCATGGATTACGTTTGCGATACGGGGATGAATCCGTCAATTGCCGTAATCGATCTTATCGACAAGCTCAATCCAGCCGACGTCTTGCAGATAACCCGAAAGGCGCGGCATGAGAGTCTGGAAATGCTGTTCCTCGAATACCGGGAGATGGACACAGCCGATATCGAGATTCCGGTATGGCATATAGATAGAGACGGGGTTCTCTTCTCTCGTGCCGTCTAAACCATTAAACTGGTACGAGCACCTTGAAAACTCAAATAAGGCTTATTGCTTGACAGCCCGGTTGTCCGATGATCCGGTAGCTGTCAGGTATTTCCAGAACTCACACAACCACCCCTGTTTCCGGGCGGAAATAGGGGTGGTTTCCCAAAATCGTCGGAACTATTTCTTTCTTTAAATCAACTTTTCAGCTTCAGTAGCTGCTCTTTTGCGTCGCTTACCGGCCGATGTCAATTCTCCGGCTTCGTAGGTACCGCGCTTCGAGCTGCTACTTACCACGCGGCGCGGCCGAGCGTCTGCAAAGCGCGCTTCGTAGGTACCGCGCTTCGAGCTGCTACTTACCGGCGGACGATTTCCTTCTGTATGATTTCAAGCTTCGTAGGTACCGCGCTTCGAGCTGCTACTTACCTTTTTATGGCCAAAGAAGAGGAAAAGACTCGCTTCGTAGGTACCGCGCTTCGAGCTGCTACTTACCATTGGCCGTGAGCGCCTCCTTGGTATTTCCGCTTCGTAGGTACCGCGCTTCGAGCTGCTACTTACCTCGACGTGCGCCATGGTGACAGCTCCAGTTGCTTCGTAGGTACCGCGCTTCGAGCTGCTACTTACCTCAGCGTGACAAGGCCGTGCCGAAATGCGTGCTTCGTAGGTACCGCGCTTCGAGCTGCTACTTACCATCTTTGAGGACAGCGGCGTATCGCAGTTGGCTTCGTAGGTACCGCGCTTCGAGCTGCTACTTACCGGTTCTCTTCGGAAAGTCGCTTGCTGTTCGGCTTCGTAGGTACCGCGCTTCGAGCAGTTACTTACCTCCACTCGGGGTTGTGCTCACGAGTCCAGGCTTCGTAGGTACCGCGCTTCGAGCTGCTACTTACCCTCGTTCGGCGAGGAACGCACGGTGCTCGTGCTTCGTAGGTACCGCGCTTCGAGCTACTACTTACCCGAGAAGGACGCAGATACCGTGCTTGTCGGGCTTCGTAGGTACCGCGCTTCGAGCTGCTACTTACCGCGTAATCAACGATGACCAACGGCGGCTCACGCTTCGTAGGTACCGCGCTTCGAGCTGCTACTTACCCGCCTGATAACCCTCACCCACGCCAACAACGCTTCGTAGGTACCGCGCTTCGAGCTGCTACTTACCATAAAATGTTGCAAGCGGGGTATATCACTAGCTTCGTAGGTACCGCGCTTCGAGCTGCTACTTACCACCGTCGCCATGCTACCGCACCTCTAGAGAAGCTTCGTAGGTACCGCGCTTCGAGTAGTTACTTACCCGAGTTCGACGCCCCAGCAGCGACGTTTACGCTTCGCAGGCACCGCGCTTCGAGTAGTTACTTACCTTTAAGGAGTTAACAATGGGAATCGCCTATGCTTCGCAGGTACCGCGCTTCGAGTAGTTACTTACCTTGATAAAAAAGCCGCCCGCCCTTCCCTATGCTTCGCAGGTACCGCGCTTCGAGCAGCCACTTACCCTGACTTTGAAGTGAAGGATGTTCTTTATTGCTTCGTAGTTACCGCGTTTCGAGTAGTTACTTGACGCAGGGCCTCGCCCGTTGCCTTGATGTTGCGCTTCGCAGGTACCGCGCTTCGAGTAGTTACTCACCTTCTTTTGCTGTTGATGACTTTGATTCTCTGTTTCGCAGGTACCGAGCTTCTAAGTAGGTACATACCTCAAGCACTCTCCAGTCAAGGTCAAAAAGTGCTTCGCAGGTACTGCGTTTCGGGTAGCTACTTGCCTCTTGTCGTACTCGCCGTTGTGGAAGAAGAGCTTCGCAGGTACCGCGCTTCGAGCAGTTACTTGTCGAGAGACCGTTTTCAAAAACGACTTCATGCACTTCGCAGGGACCGCGCTTCGAGCGTAAACTTGCTTGGATACGGCACCGGTGATACGGCAATAGTGCTTCATAGGTCCTGCACTTCGAGCGGCTACTCACTATTTCGCGTCAGCCTGGCAAAGCAGTTCGCTTGGTTTGTAAAACCTCTCGAGCGAACTGCTCCGGTCATAATCTCAAACAACCAAGTCGAGCTTTATGGGTTAGGTCTCAATTATGAAACTTGCCCAAGGGCTATAGCCTTATGAGACGAGTGTTTCGAAGGCCGCGCGTTTCGGGCGACCACTCAACTCTATGCGCCGTAACGGCAACTCCAAAAGGCTTCGCAGCTGCGCATTTCGAGCTCTTAGTTAGCGATATATTCCGGCTATAGTTTGTCTGGCGGCTACCCATAGGCGTACTCAGGACGGAGGCTCCGCAGTTTTGCAGGTATCCTTTTTCGGGCAAGTGCTTTACGGGCACGGGAATTAGCCGATATGCTTAATGGGTCGCAGACACTTCGATCGCTGCGATTCACGGCTTCGCCTTGGCTGATTGCCGTCTTTCGCGCAATCCGATACGGTTCTCGTGGCAGCTTCTTCGCGACCACTTCGGTTTCGTAGGTCACCCATTGTTGCGACCCCAGGTCGAATGGATGGGCGTTTCAATCGAAATGGTGTCACCGCTTGGCACCAAATTAGCCTTAATTTGAGCAAACACAACCACAAAATTAAATATGAGTATCTATGCCTATATCGAGGAGGCTCCCGTGTCTTTTGGCGTCAGATTGGCGACCACATTAGCCGTCGGTTGCGGCTTTTGGTGCGCCTCCCATCTTTACCAGCGCTGGCGCTATGCCGCACTGGAGCATGAGGACAAGTCCATGCTCCAGGCGCGACCCTCCGATGCCGAAAGGGATAAATGGATCGGGGCCGTGAAGAGAGAGGCCGTCAACTACGGCGTCAACCCCTCAACGCTCATCTCCTTAGGCGATACAGGGGATATCGACGCGGGGCTATCCCAACAGGCGGATACCGGTGCGTTTGCTCGCCGTTACAACCCACCCTTGGCCTCGGAAATCACCCTCGTCTATCCCTACCTGCTTGCAGCGTGGACAGGATCGCTCATCTCGGATCCCTACGCCGTCTTCCTGGCGGCCTCCGTGGCACTCGGCCAGGAGGATATGAGGTTCAGGATCGCCCCGGTGCCCATGCTACTCGTCTTTGCGACTGCGGGCGCCCTGTCATCCCCCTGGAGGCCCTATGCGTGGGCGGTTATCGCAATCCCCCTTGCCGCCGCATTTGCCCTGATCTCATTTGTCATGAAAAAGGTCGGTGGGGTCATCTGGCATGCCGGCGACTACCTCACGTTGGCCATAGCGCTCACGGCGGTACTTTCTGCCGGAACCGTATTTGAGTTTCTCGCCGCGCATCTTCTATGTGCTTGCATCCTGGAGCTAGCCATCAGGCATATCCCCGCTTGCGCCCGCCTCAAAGACAACGTCCCCTATAACGTCGTGCTGTCGGCGAGCCTGGTCGGGGCGACACTTATCGCGATCTTGAAAGGTAATCTGCTATGAGGTCAAAAGATACGGGACTCAGGGCCGTCATGGTGACCCAGCTCGTCCTCCTCCTTCCCATCATGATTGCCATGCTAGCGCTCGTCGTGGATTGCGCGAACATGAGCAGGTGCAAGGCCCTCGCGTCCTCTGCCGCGTCCGAGGGCGCACGCTACGCCGCGGCAAACCCCGATCTGACCGATTCAGAGGTCGAGGCCTACGTCAGGGGGGCAATCGGCCTCGACGACAGCTGTACGGTCGCGATCGTGCACAATTCGCTCGCAGCAAAGGACGTGACACTCAGGGTGGGAGACAAGTCCAGGGATTCCTCCATCGAGCGCAAATCGGTGACGGTCAACGTCCAGATTCCGTGCCGTCGCGTCTTCACCTTGGCCGTCTTCGACGGCCTTGCCGAAAGCGAGCCTGAATCCTCTTCTGCCACCGCGATTTCATCGGAGGTGAAGTGATGGTGCGCTGCAACCGTGTGCCCAAGGCACTCATCTCGACCGAGTTCATCTTCGTGTTCCCGATCGCCCTTACCGTCGTACTCGCCATCATGGGCTTCGGCTTTACGGGCTACCAGCGGGCGAGAATCGACTATTCGCTGGCGCACCTCGCAGACCAGCTACCCGCGGGCTGGGATTCCATGGACGCGAACGCTCTCGTGACCGAGCTCGTGAGCGCGTCTGCCGATGTGGACCCCGACTGCCTCACGGTGAAGAACGCGTCGGTCACCCTCGACTCCGACGAGGACCTCGGGCAGGGGAGCGCCGTGGCAGGCGACCTGGGCACCGAGAACCTCAGGACCGAGAGCAGGACCGTTACGGTATCGGCAGAGATCGTCTACGACTACCCGGCGCCCTACAACGTGTTCGGGAAGAGGTCCGTACGCAATATCACGCGCTCCTACATCAGCTATTCGGACTGGGAGGTCATCTAGATGAAGTGCCATGTGTGCAGGGGGAGTGGGGCACATGCTCAGCTCACGACCTTCTTCGTCGTGATGCTCATTCCCCTGTCCCTCCTTATTGCCCTTGCCGTCGATCTGGGCGGCGCGCTCGCCTACAGGACATGGCAGGGCTCGCTTCTCGAGAGCACGCGACAGTCCTGCTTCGGCGAGGCCAATGCCGTCAAATACGCCGACAATCCGGGCGAGGAGGCCCGCTCCGAGGTGCTCGAGATGCTGAGGGCCAACGGCTATACCGGAAAGGCCACGGTCTACTACGTCGAAGCCCCCGAGAGCCTGTGTGGGGCCGCAGACCGCTACGCAGGCGTCTATGTCGTCCTCGAGGGAACGTGGCCGTCGACCTTCGCGAGGTTCGCCGGCATCGATGAGCTAAAGGTCCGCTCCGATGCCGTCTGGACGCTCCATCCCTATTCGTCCACGACGGTGTGGCGCCCGGCCGATACCGGAAACGGCTGGTGCGAGTACACGATCGACAAGGATGGCAACGTCTCGGCAAATACCGGCGTCTGCTCGCTCGACGATGCGCCCGAAAGCCTCTCCAAGGCCGTGAGGGATATGCTGCCGGCCTCTACGGGAGGCGCCGGTAAGTCCGGTGAAACGACACCCGACGGCACCGAATAGAGCCAGTCGCGAGCCTCGCACAGATTGTCACCCGATGGCACCAAATCGCCCCGCACGATAGCCCGTGCGGGGCGATTCTTTATGTGTCGGAATAGCACGACAGATCGGAGGACCCTTGGGTCTGATGTACGACCTGATGCGCCAGGGGAGATATGACCTCATGCCGGCGCTTTTGTCGTCGCGTGAGGCGGCGGACGCGGTCGGCGTCACCCCCAGGACCATCGAGAGGATGTGCGCGGCGGGAAAGCTCGAGGGCGCCCGTTTCGGTAACCGCTGGCGCGTCAACCGTGACTCGCTGCTCAGGTATTCGGGACTCATCGGTCCCGGGAAGGAAGCTAGACGATGAAGAAAAGGTCCCAGGAGGAGATCAAGGCCGAGATCGCCCAGGTCGAGGCAGAGGAGCGCGCGGCCGTGGAGGCTGGGCGCATGCGTAGCGTCGACAGGCTCCGCGGGCGCAAGCAAGCGCTCGGCCACGAGCTGGAGCGCGCCATGGCGCAAGAGGCCGCCATGGGTGCGACCAAGTCGAGCCCCATGCCAAACACGGCCCCCAAGAACGCAAAGAGCGGCCAGAGGACGACAGCCACGGCAGGGGCCGCGACAGCACGCCGACAGCGCGGGCCGCAGCCCGGAGGTACCCGCAAGGACCGCAGGCTCGCCGCAGTGGCCGGCGTGGCCATCGCCGTCTCCGTCGCGACGGTCGGCTTCTCCGGTTGGCGCTGGACCCAGGCACAGGGTGAACTGACGCGCCTCGAGCAGTCGACCGTCAAGGTCGTCACCGTCACGCGCGACATCGCTCCCGGCGAGGTGATCTCCTCGGCAGACCTCACGGTCGCGAGCGTTCCCAAGGCGTTTGCGCCCAAGGACGCGGCAAAGAAGGTCTCAGATGTGGCAGGCCGCCAGACCGTGACCCAGCAGACCTCCGGTACCGCGGTCTCGCTCTCGTCCGTCTCCGGCTCCAAGAAGCCGGCCTCGATTACCACAGCCGTGACCGAGGGGCACGTCGCCTACACCGTCGCACTCGACAGCTCGACCGGCCTCTCCCCGCTGCTCTCCGTCGGCGATAAGGTGGATGTCCTCGCGAGCGTGAGCGACGGCCAAGTCGTGACGACCGAACGCGTGGCCGACTCCATCCGCGTCATCGCGCTCGACGGAAACCTGTCGGGCTCCAAGTCTGACGGCTACTCGAATGTCACCATCGAGGTGACCGAGGACCAGGCCCTCGCACTCTCCAGCGCGAGCGGCATCAGGCTCGTCGCCCTTCCCGAGACGGGGGAGACGAACAATGCTGAATAGGGACCTGCTCCGAATCGAGCGCGACGCCGTGCGCCAGGCGACCGGCGTACTGACGGCAGCCAACGACGCATCCGAAAGCAATGAGCAGAGAGACGCGCGCGCACGCGACCTCCTTGCCGAAATCGTAGATTCCAGCCCCGAGGGCTCACGCCTGGACGACGATTCCTTCGATGCGGTTATCCAGGCAGGAATCAACGACCTGTACTATCTCGGACCCATCGAGGAGCTGCTTCCCGATACCACGATCTCAGAGATTATGGTCAACGCCCCGGATGACGTCTGGGTCGAGCGCGCGGGCCTGCTGCAGAAGACCCCGGTGACCTTCGAGGACGACGAGCATGTCAAGTTCGTCATCAACCGCATCGCGTCCGCCGACGGTCGCCGCTGCGACGAGGCGCAACCGCTGTGCGACTGCATCCTCAACCGACCCGGCGCCATCTTCAACGGCTCGCGCGTCGCGGCGACGGCCAAGGGCATCGCCGTCGACCACAACATCCTCAACATCCGAAAGTTCCGACCGGACGCGGTGGAGCCCGAGGACCTCATGGCGCTCGGCACCTTCGACCAGCGCATGCTCGAGTTCATGGAGGCCATCGTGCTCGGCCGCATGAACGTCGTCATCGCCGGCGGCACGGGCTCGGGCAAGACGACGCTGCTCAACGCCTGTTCCTCCTTCATCCCTGACAACCAGCGCATCGTCACGATCGAGGACGCGCCGGAGCTGCGTCTCCAAAAGCCCCATGTCGTGCGCAAGACCGCACGCCGCCCCAATATCGAGGGCGAGGGCGAGATCACCATCCGACAGCTCGTCATCCATGCGCTGCGCGAGCGCCCCGACCGCATCGTCGTCGGCGAGTGCCGCGGCGGCGAGGCCTTCGACATGATCCAGGCCATGATGACGGGCCACGAGGGCTCGCTCACGACCGTGCACTCCTCCAACGCGCGCGAGGCAACGACCCGCCTGCGCTCCATGATCCAGCAGACCGGAACCGAGATGCGAAGCGAGCAGATCATGGAGCTCATCGCCTCGGCCATCGACTTCATCGTCTTCGTGAACCGCTTCGACATCGACGGCTCGCGCAAGATCACCGAGATCGCCGAGGTACAGGGGATGCAGGGCGACGTCATCACGATCGGCACCATCATGCGCTTCGAGCAGACGGGCTTCTCCGAGGACGGCAAGGTGCTCGGCGAGTTCATGCCCACGGGAGAGCGCATCACCCCGGCGCACCGCGAGAAGCTCTTCGCGCGCGGCGTATACGTCGACGACGACTTCTGGTTCCGTCGATGAGCGGGCAGATAACCCCGGCGGCCCTCATTCCCGCGCTGCCGGCGCTCCTTATGGGAATAGTCCTGTTCCTGACGGCCAGAAAGCTGCGCGTCGAGCGCGAGCGCGCGGAAACCGGCCCCATCCCGGAGAACCCAACCGAAGATGCCGGCGGGAACCGACTCGTCGGCACACTCCGTCGCGTGTGCCAGGGAGCGGCTCCCCAGCTATCGGTCTCCGAGGCCGCGCAGCTTTGGGCCGTTATCGCCTTCGCCCCTTCCGTGTTGATCCTCGCCACCGGCTCGGCGGTGGGTGCGCTTGCCGCACTCCCGCTCGGCATCGCGGCATTTCCGATCTGGGTTAGGCTGAAGCGCGGAGCGGAGCAGGGCCTTTTCGAGGAGCAACTCGGGGAGGCCATGCCCCTGATCGCGTCAAACCTTCGCACGGGCGCCTCAGTCGCGCAGTCGGTCGCACCTGTCGCCGAACACATGGCAGAGCCCCTGAAATCGGAGTTCGCCATCCTCGAACGCGACCTGCGCAACGGCCGCCCCATCGAGCAGGCCCTCGACGACATGGCCAAGAGAACTGAAAGCTCGAACCTAAGACTCTACTCCACGGCCGTCTCCGTATCCCAGCAGACCGGCGGCTCGCTCTCCGAGATCACTGAGCGAGTGGGCGAGGCCATCCGTGCAAAGGTAAAGGCCAAGCGTTCGGCAGAGGCCAAGACGTCCTCGGCACGATTCGAGGCGAAACTCGTTGGCTTCGCGCCGGTCGTCATGCTGCTGCTCATGTCCTTCAGCTCGGAGATCCACCGTGAGTTCTTCATGACGCCCGCCGGATGGGCGTGCCTGGCCGTCGGAGCGGTTCTCGATATCGTGGGCTTCTTGGTCCTCAAGCAAATCAGCAACATCAGGTACGACTAGGGGGAGCTCAGATGTTCGAAACGATAACGACCGGCTTTATATTCCTTCTCTTCGGAGTCGTCGCGGGCCTTGGCGTGGATATCGCCCTCAAGCGGATCTTCGAACTCGAGTCGGCTGTTGACGAGGGATCGTCCTCGACTCTTCCCGGCATCGCCGAGAAGGTGTCCAACGTCGTATCGCAGCTCGCGCCGATCTCACGCTCGGTCATGGACTCCACGCGGGACTCCCTCGACCGCGCCGGCCTTACCATGCAGCCGGCGACCTTCTGGGCTTTCCGCGTCGCGAGCGCCGCAGGGTTCACCGCGGCCGGCCTCATCGCCTCGGTCTTCATCGGCGGCCCAAAGGGCCTCGGCGTCTTCGCCGCGATGGTCCTCATGGGGCTCGCGGTGCCGCAGCTGTGGCTCTTCAACGAGCGCTCGAAATGGCGCGATGAGCTCGACAGGCAGCTCCCCGACGCCCTCGACCTTCTCGCGATCTGCATGTCGGCGGGCTCGTCCATCGACTTTGCCCTCCATACGGTGGGTAGCAGGATGGACGGCGCCATTGCGCGTGGCTTCGAGCGCGTGGCCAACGAGGCCAGCTTCTCGTCTCGCACCGAGGCGCTCCTGCGCTTCGCGGAACGCGCGCGGGTGCCATCCCTCACCATCTTCGCGGCATCGTTCGCTCAATCAGAGCGTGCGGGCGGCTCGCTGGTCGACATCATCCGGGACCAGGCCGAGACCGTCCGCGAGCATCGGCGCCTCAAGGTGGAGTCCGAGATCGAGAAACTGAGCTCCAAGATGCTCTTCCCGATCATCCTGTTCATCCTGCCCGTGTTTCTGATTGTCGTCCTGGCGCCCGTAGTGGCGCAGATCGCCCAAACGTTCACCTCCCTCATGTAGGAGACGGCCCGTGAGCTTCAAATACGATATCCCCAGCGTGGCAACGACCAGATCCGGTGCCGAAGTCCCGCTGTCCCTGAGGGTCGGCAAGACGTTCAGGGACAAAGCCATCGGGTATATGGGCGCAAGGTCGATAGAAAAGTCCTGCGGAACGGTCTACGCGAGAGGCAGGTCCCTTCACACCCTGTTCATGCGCATCCCGGTCGATGTGTGCTGGATAGGCCGTTTCGACCCCTCGAATCAATCCTGGCCCGTCGTCTCGGTCGATGCCTCGGTTGCCCCCTGGCGCATCCTGTTCGCACCGCGAGGAGCAGTTGGGGGCATCGAGGTCGCACCCGGTACGTTCACCGAGTCAGACCGACCGCTCTTAATCAGGAGACTCGATTGATGCGAATTGATGCAGAAAGGCTCGTTCACGGGGCCTGCACGGCGCTCGCCCTTCTCTTATCCATGACAATCATTGCTATAGTCCCTGCTATCAGATCGGCGGGGACGCTGGATACCGACGGCTGGTTTCTTCTCGCCTCGGGGCGCGAGGTTGTCGAATCCGGCATCCCGAGAGTAAACCCGTTCACCGCAGTCGAGGGCCAAGGCATCGTGCTCCAACAGTGGCTCCACGACACGTGGCTCTATCTGTGCTGGAAGGCCGCCGGCTACACCGGTGTCGCCGTCTCCGCGGCGATTCCCGCCGCCCTGGCACTGTGTGCCTATACCGGCGCCGTCTGCCGACTGGCGCGAGTCCCGCGCTATCCATGGGTGCCGCTGCTGATCGGCGCGGTAGGGTTTTCCCTCATGACCTCATATCTATCCATCCGTCCGTCAATCTGGACGGCGGCGCTGCTGTTCGTCGCCATATCCATCTGCCTGGAGTGGCGACAAAGCGCTAACCCGCGGTGCCTTCTGGCGCTTCCGATCGTGTCACTGCTCTCCGTGAACCTGCAGGCTGCGCTCTGGCCCCTGCCGGCGGCCGTCGCCGCATGCTTCCTGCTCCCCGAAAAGGGCGAGATCTCGACACAGGCGACCGCCGAGACGCTTCGCGCATGGTGGCGCTCCAGGCTGCCCCTGCTTGCGGCGGTTGCCGGCATGGCCGCGGAATCGCTTGTAAACCCATATTGTATCGACGGCTCGCTCTATGTGCTCCGCTCGCTAGGAGCCGCATCCTACGGCGGGGTCATCCTCGAGCTGAATCCGGTTTGGGTAATGCCTGCCGCGGCCCTGTTCTGGGGCGCCTCAATCCTTGTGGCCTTCGTATCGTGCTGCCTTGCCCGGCGGTTCCCGCCCAGGTGGCTTCTGGCCTTTTGGGCAGCGTCTGCAATAGCCGGGGCACTTGCCGTCAGGTGCCTTTGGATAACGTGGACGGTTTCGTTTCTCGTTGTCGCCGTATCCGTCGACCAGGGCGACGCAATCGGCCCCCGAGTGCATCGCCTGCTGATTGCCGGGAGAGCCGTTATGGTCCTCGTCCTAGCGTTCTCCATCGTCAATAGCGGCCTTAACTCGCTTGATTCGGATACCCGCGGGGTCGAGACCGGATGGAGGGGCATCGACTCGGATATGGCGCAGATCGTCGAGGCCCTGGGTGACAACCCGGGTCGCATATGGTCCGAGGACGCCACGGTGATGAACTACCTCGAGTGGGCGAGGGTGCCCGTGACCTACGACATGCGTCCCGAGATCTGGTCTGAGGCGATCTCCGGCAACGGCAAGGCAAACGACTACCGTGCCTACGTTGACAGTCTGGAAGGGGGCTACGGGGTCCTTAAGGAGGATGGCTGGACGTGGGCTATCGTGCGGGATTCCAACGTAAAACGCTTTGGAAAAGCCTGTTCCGGAGCCGAAAAGGCGGCAAGCGGCAGGGGATACGTGCTCTATCGGTTGTGATATAAAATTGATTGATGGGTGATAACTCATGGGTATCGTCAACGTCAGCAGGAGGGCCGTTCTGGCCGCCATGGCCTCGCTGGCCCTTACAGGATGCGGCGGCTCAAAGAAAGCAAATGGATCGGACGATTCGAAGAAGAAGAATAAGGATTCCGAGAAGAGCGAGGACGAGGCGTTTTCCTTTGGAGGGATAGGCGATACGAGCTCCTCCGATGCCTCCAGGGGGCTGTCAGTCGATGGCGTCTACAAAAAGGTCGCTACGGACTCGAGCGGCAAGGAATACCGGTTCCTCCTTGTCGGCATGACATTCGAGAACAGCCTCGACCATGACAGCCGGGCGCCGGTGTCATATGTCTCGTGCTACCAGAACGGCGTGAAGCTCTCCCAGTGCACGAAATACAGCGATCCCAACACGATGAAGACGCTCGAGCCCGGCTATTCCATTTCGGTATGCAAAGCATTCCTCCTGGAGGATGAGGGGCAGCCCGTGAAGGTGAAGATTAAATCATCGAACTCATCCGAATACGTCTACGAGGACACCTACCCGATCTCGCACTTGGACTATACGAGCCTCTAGGAGTCCTCTCCCGAACGCACGATAAAGTACTCATCGTCGTCCCTGACGATAAAGCGGTGGACGGGCCTGCCCTTCCACTCGATCTCAACGCTCCAGATACGGGCGAGATGTCCCGTCTTTCGCCCTGGGCAGGGGACAGATGCGCCCGTGGAGCGGACCTGGAACCTACGACCGTCGGAAAGCTCGATCCACCTGAACTTCGGCTCCCGACCGGGCCTCTCCACGAGACTGACCGTAACAGGAGTCATTTTCGCTCCAAAAGATTCTCGTGGCCATAGGGAGCCATGGAACTGCCCAGCGGGCGCACCTGCGCACTCATGGCTGTTTCTGCCTATATACGGGCCGAGGCCGAACGGGCGTCAAAGCAACCCTTTCCCCGGGCTCCGGCTCGCTCTTGAGCTCAGCCATTCTCGGATTACCATAGAAATCCCCTGCGACCCAGCGCATATTCAGGCCCAGATGCTCCTTGAACATCGGTGCGACATTTTGATCCCATATCTCGAGATCGGCATCGAAAAGCTCACGTGCCTTCCTGAGGATCGAATCACGGTACTGGGATGGTACCCCTTCCGAGATGAAGCCGGCCTCATTCATTTTACGTATGAAGTCAGGTGAGGAACCGGCGCCCAATACAAGCTCGACCCTCTCCGGGACGGTAACCGAATTCCCGTCGGCGGGGCCGAGCAGCTCCTCCGCGTAAACGGGGCTGAAAACGGCAAGCCCGTGCAGTCCTGCCAGGTGGTTGACTATTTCACGGTCCTCATAGGAGACTGCCGTGACCTTGCGATCTGGCATGATTTTTATATTAAGGCCTTCGGTCTCCAAATGGTCTTCACTGGCCACACGCCTTCGGGGCTGATCGATAAACTGCGTCTGATCCCTTCGGTAAAGTTTTCCATAGCATAGGGCTTCAGCAGGCATATCTACAGCGACATCATAGGTTTTTAGAGCGCAGGAGAGGATAGGAAGCTCCAACTGCTCCAAATCAAACCCTTGGGGCAGGCCCTTGTCGTCCTTAGCGCGAGTCTCCCCTTTGCGAAGAGGAGTCGGATGATCTCGGTCATAATCCACGCTGATGACATAGCCGGCTGATGTGGAGCTGCCCAGGAACGTTAAAAGGGTTTCAAAAACCTTTGACTCGACCAGTGCTTCGTCCTTGAAGGAAACGAAATTCTCAAATCTGATTGTCCGCGGAAACGCATCGTCTCTCGTAACGGTCATCTTACCAACCGATGTCCTCAAGGGATACGGATCATATATACCCGCGGCGTCGAATCGTGGCAGCAGTGGAACCAGTATGCTCTCAGATTTTTTCTTCACCATAACCGTATAGCCCTTTCTCCCAGGGGTTTCCATGAGATAAGAATCCCACCGTTGGAGCTCTTACGCGGGGTCGTTTGGTGCCATCTGGTGACACCTCGGCCCGCAATACCAAGTCTTGCAGATGTCCGGCATCCACTCTATTAGATATGTGATAATAGAACACGCGTTCGTTCGTAAAAAGTCATAGGGGAGTCAGCTTGGGAGAGAAGTCAATTAGACTCGTGACGGCCTTAGTCGAATGCCGTCCGGACGGGGAGTACAGTCCATGGGGCATCAAATGGTATGACGGCAGGATCTTCCCCTTCGCAGAAGTCGGTTGGCACGAGCCTCGGTCATGGGTGCTAGGGGAGGGACGTGTGTGCGAGAGCTGGCGCGTGAAGATGGGAGACGGGACCCTACGTGACATCTGCCACCACGGCAACAGCTGGTATGTGGTCCATGATATGGATGACGATAGGCCGGATGACGGATGGTCTCCGTAACCGAGCTATCGTATCGGCAATAGTCGCAATGCGACATAGCGTAACTACGCAAAAACGTATGAACGATACTTCATAATTGTGCAATAGCGTAATTACGCATAAACGCAACTTTTAAATATTGAAGGGGAGAGGCACCACACCTCCCCCTTGATATTTTCAATGCAAGTGAAAACGTATTGATTAAAGGTGGGTTGATTAAAGGTGCATGCATTTGTAATGCACATGTTGGAACTATCCCCAAAACGACTGGTAAAATAGCATATCGCATCGTATTAGGCAGAGGGGAGCAACTATGGCCATGAAAGCCATTGCCATCAGGTTCGAGGAGGAAGAGAAGGACTGGATCCAGTCCTATGCAAGCGTCCTCGGCATTTCCTTTTCCGAATTCGTGAGGAGTGCCGCCCTCGAGAAGGTCGAGGAGGCGGCCGACATCGAGGCATACAACGAGGCGCTGGTGGAAGATGACGGCACCCGTTACTCGATCGACGACGTCATGCGCATGGCCATGGAGGCCGAATGAGCTTCAGTGTCGAGTGGTCCAAGGCCGCGGCCAAACAACTTCTCAAAATCCCGAAAAAACAGCGGCTCATCATCCTGTCCTGGATCCAAGACTATCTAGACGAGTTTGAACACTACTGCCTCTGGCCTTGCGCAAAAGCGCTTCAGGGCTCAGAGAGCGGCTGGCGCTCGCGCGTTGGCGTCTACCGTATCCTGGGAAGGTTCGAGGGTAGGAAAGCCATCATCGAGGTCGTGAGAGTCAGCCACCAGGGCGTTTACAAAAACATGCCGCGGATATAGACTACGCAGAGTCAAGCCGACCTTCAGCGGCAACCCCCGCCGGTTACTGCAGGAGACGCTTTTGTCGAACCCCGCTGAATACTGGCAACACCCGAACTGCGTAATAGCGTAACTACGGCATAGTGCAATTACGTAATAGCGCTGTTGCCTAATACCGCAACTTCTCAAGAGTGTAAGTATGCATAATGTAATTGTGTAGTTATCGACTACATGCCATGAGTGGCTCCATCGTTACAGTTCGCATTGTATGAACGATGGATGGATGATGGATGATCTCGCATGAGAACCCGAACATACGGTGGTTTTATCTTCCCAAAGAGGGTAAGATGGCTTTTGAAGACGACGCATCCCGTGTAAGCAACATGGAGCGCAGGCGGCCTAGTTTTCAGTTTTGGTTAAATGCCCGGGCTCCACCCCGGGCATTTTTATTTGCGCTTGCTGCGCAAATACCGTCCACCGTCCGCACCGCGCGTACGCCTACGGACCTTAACTCGAACATCATACGAATCGAAAAACGCAATGACGAACGTGCCGACCGCCGCAAGGGCGGCCAGCGCATCAAGTATCTTTAGCATAGGGAGGCCTCCAATCGAATTGTCGGCCGCCCGCGCACGGAATGCGCCATCCCGTCAATTCTAGACGAACCAGCGACTATAGAACTCAATCGTTAGACAACCACAGTCCCAAAACGTATGGCCGATGAATGAACTTCGATAGGCTTCGATAGCAAACGCGATTTGATTTTTGAAATATGGACGAATTCCTTGTCAGGAGGGTAGAATGGTGCCGACGGCAGCCCAAGTTGTTGCGAGCTGGGCAGAGCCGTTGCTTAATAGAGTTAGGTCATCGTCTTAGCGACGGTGGCCTTTCTTTTTGGGCTTCGAGCCCTGCTTGAGTGCCTTGGAAAGGCCGACAAGGGCCGTGAGGAGCGAGACCATAGCGGTCAGGAGCTTCACGAGCTCGGTGAAATCGGTCATGGGCATCACCTCCCATCGAATGGAGGGCTCTGCCCGGCACGAGGGCTGCCGACAGCGAGGACGATTCTAGCAGAGCGACTGACCCTCCCCGGTTCTCTATGTTTCTTACAAGATTGGCGATTCAAGATGGGCGACATCAACCGAGTGCCGTCTTATATTGTTCATTTTCAACCATACGCCCACGAGGGCTAAGGCCCTTCCTTCACACGACGCATATTGTCAATATAGTTATTGTTGTACGCCCCTGCGGCAAGCGATGTGCTAGAAAGTAAAGCACGTTATACGAGTGATTGGGAGGTGCGTCATGGCAACTGCTACCGCGACATTGAGCCTGCCTGAGGACTTAGCAATCAGGTACGACCGTTTGGCGAAATCAACGGGACGCACGAAGACTTTCTACATGACAGAAGCACTCGCTGCCGAGATTGACAGGCTTGAGTACGAATACGGCCTATTGAAGAAGGTCGAGGATTGCCGGGCTGGTAGGCTTGAGACAGTGACGCTCGACGAGCTGGAGGAAAGCCTTGGCCTGGCGAATTGAGGTCGACAAGGTCGGCCAGCGTTCGATGAAGAAACTGGACAAGCAGATTGCCAAGAAAATCTTAGCTGACCGTGGGGACATCCACCGCAGCGGCACCCGCCTTGGACTGGCTGCCTTTTTCGAAGCCAATGAGGCAGGCGCGCACGATGAACTTGCGGACAAAACTCGAAATCCCCTTACAGGAATCGTTCAAGTTCGCTCCGTTCAATCTGGTATTCCAACATCCACTTACACCAATATGCCAATCCTGGCCCAGCAGAGCCAATCGATATGACCTTATCTTCCAGGGGCTGGCATGAGATAAGAATCCCACTGCCGAAACTCTCGCACGAGACCGTTTGGTGCCAGCGGGTGACATGCCAGTCCATAGCAACAGCCGAACCGCCTGATAACGGAACTTTCGAATAACGTAACTACGCGACTGCACAAAAACGGAACTACCCGATAACGTAACTGCGACATAAAGTAACTACGTAATAACGTGACAACGTAATTGTCGATTACATGTTTTACCAAGCTCATGAATAATGGAAGCCCCTACTCTGGACAGGGGTCTTCAGTCTGGCGAAACGTTTAATGGTGCGTCGAACGCTCTCTCATATCGAGCGATTTCTTAAGGTTTTCAGTACCGGCAGCGCCATTGCCCAAAAGGCCATCGAGTCCCGACCTCAGCGCCGCGACATCCGCAGCTGATGCCCCATTACGAAGGATCTTGGAGTCGAGTAGCGACCTCATGAAGCGCTCTGGCGTCTTCTCCGAAAGAATTGCAGCGGCCTCGTTGGAGATCCGGTTCGGGTCGCAGGCAATGGGAATCGTAGGCATTTCCTCGGATGAGACAGGGTGTGATCCGTTATTCCTGAGCCAATATCTGAACTCGATATCGATATCTTCAGGAGCCTCGACCCTAATCTCCCTGGCCTCCTCGTCGACCACGAGCGCGCCGTAAAGCGAGTCGCGCTCGGCGTTCTCCACCATCCCCTCGAGCTCTAGGACGCCCATGAGAATCGGGAGCTCCATCAGGCTTTCGTGTCCGGCACTGAAGCTCCCGATTTCCTTGGCGCCATCATAATGGCCGGGAAATTCGACTACATAACCGTTGGGCGAAAGCTCCGCCATCCGAGTGCAAGGGCGGCCTCCACCTCATGCGAGATGTGGGCCACAGGAGAGATGCCGTCACGCGAGAAAGGCTGGATGAAAACGCCCTCGCGGCCTTTCGGATCCCTCTTGAGTTTGAAACAGGCGTCATGGGGCCGACAAGGATAGTCACTGTACTGAGGCGTGTACTGCACACTAAATAAGGTGACATAAGGCTCTCCGTAGTCATCCACAAGGTACATATCAGCTCCTCCTAATACTCGTTCGCTTTAGCGCATCCTTTTCGTTTACCGCAATGCCGCGATCGGCCTTCTGCGCGCGCTCCGCATCGAAGGTCCTGACGAGCGCGGGCGCATACTCCTCAGCAAGCGATGCGGCCTGCAGCTTGAACATGCGGGAGATGACACCCGCATCCTGCTTTGCCTGCTTGCCTGCGAGCGCGATGGCGGCCTCGCAGATTTCATTGGTCGTCGGCTCCCTTCCACCGAACTCCGCGAGCTCATTTCTCACGGTATCCAGCGAGCCGCCGTCATTTCGGGCATAGGCGGCGATATAGGCCTGCTTGAGCGCTTCGACCAGTCTCTCATCAGCCGCAATCCCAGTCTCGGTGCCACCGCCATCCCGATAGTAGGCCGTCGTGGCCCCCTCAATCGATTCGGCGAGACTTTTCCCTACATCCATCCCGTCTCCAATCTCATTCAACCTCAATAGGTCCAATTGCATCCAAACGATCAAAACCTCTGGAAGCCGATTTTGCCTGTCGTTTAAAATCCATGGCCGTTCGCGTGGGGATGTTCGTCCCCATTCTGCCCTCCAACAATGGCGGGAGATTCCGTGATTTCAGAGCCGGCCTCGTCCTGACCAATTTCTCCGTCTGACTCGGCTTGGCCCTTTTGCAGCTCCTTCTGCTCCAACTCGGCAAGCTCAGCCTGCAGCTTCTTGAGATTCTCTTCACCGTCCCATGGCTCGGAAACGATTCTCCTAGCATCCTCAAGCTGCTTTTCGGCGCGCTCCATGAGGACTCTTGCCTGATCTAGACCGCCCGCCTCCTTCTCGATAATGCCGTCCATCTGCTGCAGCACGGTATGCGAGCCGGAAGTGGCCGATGGCAGCATATGCTTCGACCAGTGCGCGTCGACTGCGCCCTTGACCCTCAGGCCAATGAAGGGGTCATAACGTAAGGTGCCGCCGCGCTCGAGCAGAGTCTGCTCCTTCTTCACGACAATCTCCAAACCGCGGAACTCTCCGATGGCCCTTATGGGACCGATGGGGCAATCGGCGGCGGCCGTCTGAACCATCTCGATCGCACTAGCACGATTTTGCGCCGAGACGCCGCCAACCGATACCCTTACGATATCGGTGCCCTTCTCGAGCTCCCTTTGCCTGTTTGCGCGCTCGAGGACATCGTGATCGCGTTCGAGCAGCTCGAATTGCCAACGACAGAGCTTGGCCGAAGGAGCAAAACGAGATTCGATCTGGCTGCGCATGCCCGCCACCATCTCGGCATGAGACTGCTTGAGCATGGACTGCGACATGATCTCGCTTCTCAGCTCCTGGATCCTCTTGATATCGGGGTTGCCGGACGCAACGGCGGCAAGGTCGGAGTAGGAGATTCTAGTCTCATCGATGTCGTCCATGCTGCGTACGGACGGCTTATTCGAGAAGACCTGTCCGATGAAGCGCTGCTTGTGCTCGACGGTGGAATAGAGGAAGGAATCGAACGTTCCCTGGGCGACGTATTTGAAATCCTTGACGCTCTCGAAAAGGTTTCCCTGTCGCCTGATTCGACCCAGGCGCTGCTCGAAATCGGAGGGCCTCCACGGGCAATCGAGGTTGTGGATGGCCGCGAGCCTCGTCTGGACGTTTGTGCCCGTACCCAGCTTCTCGGTCGAGCCCATGAGGACGCGAACCTCGCCCGTGCGCACCTTCTCGAAGAGCGTTTCCTTCTTCTCCGGGTCGCTGCCGACGTCGCTGACGCACGCAACCTGCTCGGAGGGGATTCCCGCCTCGATTAGACGTCGCCTCATGTCATCCTGGATATTCCATTTTCCCGAGGCCGGGGTCGAACGGTCGCAGAAGACGAGCTGAGCGCCACGCATGTCGGCCGTCTCCTCCCAAATTCTAAATACCTCACGTGCGCACGCCTCGCATTTGCCGCCCTCCATCGGCTCAAGCTCTGGGTGCATCAGCTTCGGGTCGAGGGCGACCTTCATGCCGTCGCCGGTGATCGCAAGCAGGTTATCGTTGTCATCGGCAGTTCCGGCGCGGACGCGCTCGCCGCGGATGCCGAGTTTTTTGACCTCTTCGACCTGCTCGGGCGTAGCGGGCACGGTGATATGGATCTCCTCGCATTCGGGAACCTTGAGGTTCACGGTCTCCTGCGTGACGATATCCGCAAAGGTTCGATAGGCGCTCATGAGCTCGGGGAGGTTATGGAACTTTGTGAAGCGCTGCTTCAACTGGAAGCCGTTGCCCTCGGGCTTAATCTCCATCGAGTCCTCTATCGTGCCGAACGTAAACGCCCAGGACGGGAACGATGACAGGCCCTGTCGCTCAAGGAGCTTAGGCGCGAGATAGCGCTGCATGTTGTACAGCTCGCCCATCGTATTGGTGACGGGCGTGCCCGTGGCGAACACGATGTCGCGTCCACGGCCGATCTCGCGAAGGTAGGTGCACTTATCGAGCAGGCTCTCGCTACGGTTGGACTTCGATGAGGTCATTCCTGAGACGGCCAGGCCGTACGTGGGGAGATTCTTATAGATGTGCGCCTCGTCCACAAACAGATAGTCGAAGCCGATCTCCTCGAATGAGAGCCCCTCGGTCTTCGGGGACGAATGGAGCTTCGCGAGCTTCTTATCGATTTCGTTGACTTCTTCCTGGAGCTTTTTAACCGAGAAAGTTCCGCCGTTTGCCTGCGCATCCATTTTGGCCTGCAGGAATTCTTCCTTACGGCGCTTGAGATAAACCTCCTTTCGCTCCTGCGAAAGGTCGAGCATATCGAAGCGCGAGCCCGATACGATCACGGCGTCCCAGTCGCCGTTTGCCGCTCGGCCGAAGAACTCCCTCGCCGCGTCTGCGGAATCCGACTCCGTTTTCCGCATGTAGAGCACCCTCGCCCCAGGGTAGAGATAGGCGAAATCCGATGCCCACTGCTCGGTGAGATGCTTCGGCACGACGACAAGCGGCTTGGTGGCCCGGCCGAGACGCCTGGCCTCCATACACATGGCGATACCCGTATAGGTTTTCCCGGCGCCGACAACATGGGCCACAAGCGTGCCCTCATCTGCCTGCCCAGCCCGCGCGACGGCGGCACGCTGATGCGGCCTCATCTCCACGTCGGGATTCATGCCGGGAAATGTGAGGTATGAGCCGTCATACGTTCTTGGAGCAAGACGGTTGTACCTATCGTTGTAGATTTTGCACAGAACATTTGCCCGATCCGGGTCTGCCCACACCCATTTCTCGAAAGCCGACGAAATCAAGCGCCTCCTGTCCCATGCGGCCTTAGTCCCCTGGGGGTCGGGAACCTTCTTGCCCGTGGACAGGTCGGTCTTGTTCAGCTTCGTCTCGCTGCCGTTGAGGACGGCCGAGATGACCTTGAGCGGCGAATAGTTGCTGATGCCGTATCTGGCCAGTACCTCGAGCGAAAGCTCGGTCGCGTTTCCCGTCAGGCGCCATTTTCCGGTACGAGGCTCATGGGCAACCTCGAATTTCCTCTGCTTTGCCGCAGTCATCTCACCATCAGTTAACTCGAGCTCCTCCTCGATGAAGCTCATGACGAAGGAGGGGGGAATCCAGGGAGAACCTAGGGTCGCCGCGATCTCTCCGGGACCCAGCTCACGTGGAAGCACGGCTTTCAGTTTCTCTTCGCAGGTGTGCAGCGCGGCGAGCCTCTCGACATCCGACTCAGTTAGGCCGAAGGCTGCCATATGTCGCTCGCGTCTAGCCCTGTACTCGGCAAGGTCATCTGAATTGACGAGCTCCTCGTGGGGAATGGGCTGATCGACGTCGCCCATCCAGTCGACATGCGTAGTCCTCATCACGGCCTCGTCACCAGCCTGGCGATAGCCGAGCGAGATAAGGAATTCGGCCGGCACGGGGTCTGCCTTCATCGCAGCCGCCAAAACACTCGATAGGGGCTCCTGTTCCGACTTCCGGGCAACAGAGATCCCATACGCGCGAGCCAGGTTTTTGATCGGATCGGGAGTCTGATATGTGTTGTCGGCATCGGCACGCCCAAGCGCGACGGCAAGGACATCAGGCCCCACGCGGGGATTGGTGGACAATCGCCAGAGAACCTCCTCCGTGTTCATCCCATCGGTCGCGAAATCTCGTTTACTTGCCTGATATCCGAGCGATCTCGCGACAAGCGCCGCGATGAGCGGGTTCGATATGGCCGTGTAGCCGTTCCTGCGCTCGGTGGAAATGCGAACCCCCTCATCGAGCTCTCCCAAGGCGGCAATCAACGCCTCTCCGGTCCACGTGCTGAACGACCTGTCGCGCCAGCTGTCGGGGAGGCTGCCGACATGCGCCGAGGCGATAACGGCACGGTCGGCCGTCAGGGGATGGACGCAGGTGTCCCACAGGCCGCTTTTCGTGAGAACGGTAACGGCTCTCGCCACCTCCGCATTTGCCTCGGGAGTGCGGACGGGAGGGATCGAAACAGATTCGAACCAGGAGCTTTCCCCGGCATCGAAACGCTCGTTCTCAATCTTCTTTTGCATCGTATGGATTGCATCGAGCTTCTCGCCGATATCGCCGGAAAGATATGCCTCGGCACTCTCAATTCTCGACGTGATCGGATCGCGGACGATGAGGTCTCCGAGCTTTTCCTCGGCATCTTCGACGCTGCAGCCGAGCAGTCCACCGATTAGCGCAAGATCGACGCCGCCCGTTCGGTCATATGAGACTGCCAGGGCATCGGCTGGGGTCTCGGAACGGTCGGGAAGTGGCGCCTGGGGGCGCACCGTGCGCCTCGAGAGGATGTCGGCCTTGCGGACGAAGTTCTTTTTGGTATCCAGCACCTCGAGGCTGAACAGGTTGATGCCGAGCGAGCAGTCGTGGTAGCCCTTCATGGTGAGGACTCTGCGATTCACGGAATCGTTCAGGCGACCGTAGCGCTCGGCGAAGCGGTCGTAGAGGTCGTTCAGTGCCTTTATTCCGATTTCGATTGCGGCGTCAGTCGATTTAGGGTCGCGTTCGAGAGAGATTAGCGCTCGTGCGGCGTCCCTGAGCTCGAGCATCGCGCGGGCGCGGCCCTCTGCATCGCGCCCCGTGGGACAGAAGCGCTCCACCGTGTCGCCGTTGCCGTACCAGATAGTACCGCCGTCGCCCAGCGTGAACTCATAGAGCGCCGGATTTGTGGGAATCTGGACGACCTCGGGCGCGGCAGACCTGTTGGGCATCCCCTCGAGAGTATGTGCAATTGCGCTGATGGCTTGATTCGCTAGGGCCTCCCTGGCGCCATCGGCGATTCCGGCGGCATCCAGCCCGCTGATCAGTGCATAACCAGGGCCGTATGCGGTCATCTCCGAGCCCTGCTCGCCGACGGCCATGGACGGATTGGAGGCCAGTAGCGCGTTCACGCGGAAGCCGTCCGCGTTGGTCGCCGTGTGGACCCAGGCCGGCGTGCTGTTGTGATCGACCTCACGCGGCTTCTCAAGTTTTCTCAGGATGACGAGATCGCACAGCGCGCTTGTCCCCGCCTGGCTCTCGAAAGTCTCCCTGGGGAGTCGTACCATGCCGACAAGATCGCACTCGGCCGCAAGGCTCTCGCGGGTTGCCTCGCGAGCCTTGTCCATGGTGTAGCGACTCGTCAGCACAGCAACGATACCGCCGGGACGCACTGCGGCCACGGCTCTCTTGATCATATAGTCGTGTAGCGGCACACCGTCGATTTTAATCGCGTCGGAGTAGGGGACGTTGCCTATGGCGGCATCAAACGACCCTTCAGGGATCTCGCATTTTTCGATATCCGCGGCGACGATCGTATGGTCCGGGCAAAGCACACGAGCAAGTCCCGCGCTCACGGGATCGATCTCCACGCCGGTTACATGGACGTCCATGCCCTCGGGCACGCAGCGCATGAAGTTGCCCGTGCCGCAGCCCGGCTCCAAAATCTCGGCTGTGCCGTCATCGCAGATACCTGCACCCTTTAGCGTCTCCCAGATGAGCTCCACGACAGGACGGGGGGTGTAGAAGGCGGTGAGGACCGTCGCGCGCTGCTCGGCGAACTCATCTTCGCTCAGCAGCTCTTTCAGTTCCCGTGATACCTCGGCCCAGCCGCCGGTCGGGTTTTCGGCAAAGGCGTTCGCGGCGCCGCCCCAACCGGAGTAGGCCGAGATGGTGCGCGCCTCCCCTGGGGTGGCGTCTCGCCCCTCATCCATGGTCGCCTTGAGGGCGCGCAGGGCGGCGACGTTCAACCTCGCGCGCTCCAGCGGCGAATGGCCGGCCTGGGCGTCAGGGTTAAGGTATTCGGTGTTGTGGCGGGTGACTAGGGCGTGAGCACCGTCTCGTTGAGGGCGATCTCCTCGGCCATCATCTGGGCGCTGTTGGCCCTGTGAATGTAGTCGTCGTACCGGCACTCGGCCATCGTGAGCTGTGCGAACTCCGGCGTCGCGCCGCAGCTCTCCATGCAGCTGTCCTGAAGCTCCGCAAGCCTCGTCAGGTAGTTGCGCTCCACTGCCTTGAGATACTCCTCCGTCTCGCCGGCCGCGTCCATCCTGGCCAGTTCCTCCGGAGCGTTCTGCTCCATGAAGGAATACCGGAGTCCCCTCACGCCCCTGTACGGGTTCTTCAGCACCGACATGCGCTTCCTCCTCGGAATCATCCTTGCGGGCGGCCTTATCGCCTCCCGTTTGGCTTACATAAGATTCCTGTTGCGCACCAAAGTCAAGTGCCAACCTTTGCTGTGCATCCACGTCATCTATTTGGCTTTCGGCTGGCGCCTCGTAAATTGAGGGGTCGTCCATCGCGAAGAGGGAGATTTGCCCCTCAACCGCGACAAATCGCCTCGACGTTCTCCTGGCCATGGAACTACGCCCCCTTTCTGGCGTTGTTGGAGGCTCCGCGCGCGCCGGCATCGAAGGATGCGAGCATACTCTTCAGGCGCTTTGTCGTCATGGTTGCCGATTGGCCGCGCTCGACCGGGCTGCTCTGCGAAGCCCGCGTTCTCGGCTTGCGCTCGTAACCCGCCCTCTTGAGGGCGCGGTCGATTCTGTCCGTGGCGCCCCTCACCTGGGCACAGACGCGCTCGATGCGGGCGAGAAGCAGCTCGGTGCCCTCCATCGGCACTAGAATCTCCAAGCCGTCATCGATCCCGTAGCGGCGAAGCGTCACATGGGAGGCCATCGGGTCCATGCCCTCAAGGTCGATGTCTTCGACGGCCTTCGTTACCGCGTCGAGCGCGACCGTATCCCCCTCGACCACCCTGATCGGAGCGGCACCGGGACACGAGGTGAGGCCTGTGTAGGCTGAGGCGGGGTAGACGGTCTCCGGCACGAGCTCGCAATCGAGAGTCAGCTCGTCACCGACCCGTTTTGCAAAGGGAACGAGGATTTCAAACCCTACCGGATGCTCTTTGATTTTGCCGCCCAACCTATCAGCGAGCGATCTGCTGAGGACAGCGGAGGTATCGGCCTCGGGATGGTCGAGTTTGAATGCCGCGAGGGCGAGAATACTCCTCGGGCCCAATTCGGAATGCTCGGCCATGGAGTCAAGAATAGTCTCCCAGCCTCGCGGGTGACCCATTACCGCCGCGAGTATCTCGACAGGCGCTTCGATTAACCTCTGCTGCATTATTTCCTCCCCGTCTCAGTCAACTCCCATCGATGATGGGGGAGTGCACCCATGCCATCCGGTGCGGGAACAAGTGTTCATCATGGCAAGGATGCTGAGGTACAGCCAAATCACTGCTGGCAACGGTGCACCGCTGCACCGCAAGGGGCATCTAGTCCCTGTCCCTCATAGAAGGACGCATCTTGAAGCTCGTAGAAGCATATGACAGGTACGCCGTTATAGACACATGATTTGGTCGATTTGCTATTCCACCTTCCGACGCATGGGTCATGGGCGAGATCAAATAGCGGTGGCCATTTCTGAATCGCAAGGTCGAGGACATCCTCCTCGTTATACTCGCCGTTATGGAGGAAGGCGAAGTGAGGCGCGCCGTGTTTTGCGCCTCCGCAGATTTCGACAACTGAAACCTGGCTGAAAAATTCTGAGCTTTCGCCGTCACAAAGCAATATCCAAGACGATGGGACGACAGCGAAATCATTGTCGGCAAGATCAATCCGCCGCATGTCGCGGGGCTTGATCTCTGCCATGTCCATGTAGTAAAGGGAAAAGTGTTCGTGAAGGCGCAGGAACTGATCATAGTCACGCTCAAGTTCCGCTACGGACAATTCCTCTGATCCATCAGATGAGAGGTGCCTCATTTCTTGCGCAGTAAGTTGAAGCTCTTTTTGGCAGGCTTTATCCATGGCCTCAGCAACTCGAGGCGTAAGACAGGTGAGCATAACACTCAGATAGTCAATCGCCTCACCGGTACTACGAATTGATTCGGGGTTCTTGCTGCGTAGCTCCTTGATTCTATCCGGCGTGGCCACCTCAACGGTCGTACCGAATTTAATCTTATTCATCTTTGAGCCCTGTAACGGTAGTCTTGCCATGGTCTGTCCATTCACAATCGGTATTTACGTTGAACTCGCGTCCAACGATAGAAAGGTCGCCCACGCCTTTAGTCCGACGCCTTATCTGCGCCCGCGATCTTCGGCGCCGAGGCGATCTCCGCGAGCCTCGTGAGCCCCGAGGCTATCTCGACCGCGTCCGCGCCCAACAGCCAGTCTGCAGGCACGCCGAACGTCCTCGAGAGGGCCTTGAGCGAGACCGCCGAAGGCAGCCTGACGCCCGTCAACCAAAGGGCGATAGAGCGCGGCGATTGGCCGATCGTTGCCGCAAGCTCATCCTGGCCGACACCCGTCACTCTCATGAGGGCGGCCAGGCGCCGGCGAAAGAGCAGCAGGGACGGTTCTGTTGTGTAGGGTCCGGGCGCATTCTTCATCTAAATCAGTACGTCCCGACGTTGAAGCCCTCGCCCTTGGTGAAATCGACGGTCACGGGAATCTCCGTCTCATTTGGGAAGTAGGCGCGGATGACCCAGTAGGGGATATCGGAGCCATCGGGGCCCATTCCCGCATTCACGTCGCTCGACTCGATAAGCGTCTTCTCGGGAACGCCGTATTCTGAGGTCAGGGATGTGAGGTATGCGGCGACAGCGTCCTGGAAACCTGCCTGGGTCGCTTCCTCCGGCAGGTTGTCGGGCACGGACACGATCGAGGGGTCAACCTGGGCCGTCTCGCCCTGCCCATCCGCAACGTCGGTTTCCTGCCCATCATCTGACTCGTCACCTGAGACTTCGGACGCGCCGTCGGTTCCAATTGAGGATTCCTCGCTCGAGGTACCATCCGACCTTCCCATGGGCGGGAATACCGCGAAAGCGATATTGATTGCGATGCAGACCGCGATGATGCCGACGCAGGCGAGAATAATCCCCTTTGAGTCGAGCTTCTTTCCCTTATCGTACATGGCACAAATTCCTTTCCTTTTAGAGCTATTTGAGCTCCACTCCGCCCATCCAGCCCCAGTAGACGCCGGAGCCCTTTCCGTAGAAGGCTATGAATTGATCGAGCGTTTTGGTCGTGATAGCGCCCTCGTTGCTCATGACCTTGCCGTCACCGACGTAGATGCCGACATGGCCATAGAGAAGGCCGGGCGTTCCGGTGCCGGGGTGGCTCGTGTCGCCCACAATCATGCCGACCTTGAGATCCGCTGGGTTGTTGCTGTGGCACCAGGCCTTGACCATGTCGCAGGCGTTGCCGCCGTAGTAGCCGACGCCGGCGGCCTTGAACACATTAGTCACCCAGGCGGCGCACCAGTTCTTGCCTGGCGAGGGTGTCGACTTGCATGCGCTCACGACGGCCAGCTGGGTGCCCGTGGCGCCCGACAGTTCCTGGCCGGAGCCGCCGAGGGAGCCCGAAGTGATGGCGTTGTAGAAATACTCCGCGTTTGGGTACCTTGAGTCCCAGCCGTGCGGCTTGCCTCCCACCATCGCGCACCGCTCCCATCCCATCGCATAGTGCATCGTCGCCGACTCGAGATCGTCGGTCTCCATGAATGTCTGGTAGGTGTACTTGCCGTTCGCGCTGGTGAACGAGCCCCACTCATCGTGGTCCGACCAGAACTCGAGCTGAACGTCGAGTTCGTACCAGTTCCTTCCCGTCTCCTTGGCGAACTGGGCAAGGCGAAGGCGACGCCCCCCGTCCCATTGGCCGATGCCAACCGCCTTGTTGTAGACGGGACCCCTCGCGATGATCTCGTCATTGGTGCAAGGACTGATACCCTCTTCCCAATAGGCACGACCGCCCTTCGCCTGGTCGGCCATCGGGTATATCTTCTTGGCTGCGGTGCCCGCGGACTCATGGCAATAGTTGCCCATGATGGCCGCGGCATGGATGTCGTCGCAGCCGTGGTCCTTGAGATACAGATATATCTTGAGCTCGTCGGAGCCCAGGCTCGCCGTACTGCTAGCGCCGGCGGCCTGGTTGCCGAACAGAACGATGCCAAGCGACGAGGCTAGGACCACGCCCATGAACAGCAGGCAGCCGAGCGAAAGCAGGGAGGTGAACAGGGCGACCCTGTTCCTCCATGCCCTCATGGAGAGGAACTTCTGCCTTCCCTTGCGCCCCTTGAATATTTTTCGGGAGATGCTGCCGCCGACGGCGCGGCTCGCCTTCTTCCCGAGCGAGGCCTGTTTGAGTGCCGCCTTGCGTTTCCTGCGCAGAGAGCGCTTGCGGTAGTCCTTGAGCTTTTTGACGGCGGCCGGATCTTTCTTGAATGAACCGGGACGGCGCTTCATGAGGATATCGAGCTCGACCGCGTTGGCGCGATCAAGCGCCTTTGAGGCGCTGCCGGCAAACGGGGCGACAGGGACCGTCGTCACCTTTTTCGCGAGTTCCGAAGACGCCACGAGCTGTGCCGAGGGCGTTGCGCCCGACACAGTGGCCCCGCGTCGGGAAGACGAGGCCATAGCGGAGGGGGAGAAACCCGATCCCTCCGCCATATCTGTGTCGGGCGCATCGGCTTCGGATGCACCTGCCATCGTGGATCGCGCGGCGGCTGCAAAGGCGCCGCCGTAGGAGGCTGCGCCCGCGGCGGCAGATGCCGCACGCGAGCGCGTCGTTTTCTGTGCGCCGAGACGAGAAAGATCGGATGAGTTCGCGCGCGAGCCATTCTTGCGCGAAGAGGATCCTGCCGATGCCGTGGCATACCGCGACTCCGATTCGAGCATGGCGGCGACGGTGCCCGCACGCCTGCTAGCGGCGGTACGGGCATCCGCATGGGCAAGGTTGGAGCTGTATCTCGTCGAGCGCATTATCTAGCCTACGAAACCGGAGCCGTTTGCGTATTCGCTAAGGCCCTCGGGGCTGATTTCATCGGGGTTTGCGAACACGCCGCCGACATCCTCGCCGCTGTCGTTTTGATAGTTCAGCAGGGTGTCCATGACGCCTTTGACCGATGCGCTGTTGAAGCGCTGTTCAGCGGGCTGTTGGGGAGCAGCCGTCGCCTGCAGCGCGGCCTGATGGCGGCGCTGAGCCGCGCGCTGGTTTGGATACATGCCGCCGGTCTGCATGAAGTCTGCAGTGGAAGTCTGCTGGGGTGTTGCGGAGTGCACCGGCTGTTGAGGGACTTGCGCCTGAGTGCGCGGACGGGCCGGCGATTCCACCGGCTGCTGACGGGCACCATCGAGACGAGAGGCAGCCTGCTCGGTATCCTCCTCGATGGACTGAGCCTGCTCGGGGACAGCGGCACGCTGGGGCCCCGCTACGGCATCAAGGCCGTTAGCGCGCTCGGACATGGCCACGAGCGCCGGCAGCGTGTATCCGACCTCGGAACCGGAAAGGGCGACCGTGCCGTTCGAGAAGGCGATGTCGCCGGAGGGGTCGGCGCCGAGCGTGATGCCGGCAGCGGAAAGCGCCAGCGCGAAATCGTCGAAGTGGGTATCGCTCTCACGGGTGAAGACCTGATCGATCGCGTTCAGGACAAGTTTCTTGAGCTCGGCTTCAGCCTGTGCGCGCAGCTCCTCCTCGGTCGGGAGTCGACGGGTGTTGAAGCGCGAGAAGCTCACGCCCTCCTGGAAGTCACGAATATCCATATCTTCCATCCTTTCATTTTTGGCGGCAACCGCGTCTCGGTTGTCGCCGCCGTTGAAACCAAATTGCTCGTTCGCAGGTCGATCGGATGATCGGACTTGCGGCGGGGGAGCCATGTGCGCGGGCGACGGCACACTGCGACCGATCTCCTCACGTCTCGAACGCGAAGACGATGACGGGGCGTCCTCCGGCTCGTCGAGCGTATCGACGTCGGGCCTCACCGGCACCGGCCTCGCCACCCGGCGCTTGATATCGGCGGGACGGGTCGTGCAGATGTCGTAGAGCGTCGGGCAGATCTTCTGGTCGATCGGGAAGTCGAAATGGACCACGCGGTTCTTGAACACGTAGAGGCCCTCGCCGGGATGCGCGGTTGCCAAAACCTTCGTCTGGCTCTCGGAGAGGTTGAACAGCTCCTGGAAGTCGGGCAGAAGGTCGCTCGTCTGCTGCAGGACCGTCACGAAGGGCGAGTTCTGGAACATGTAGCGCGTCTCCTCGCTGTTGAGGACGCGCGAGAGGTTCTGCGTGATGGCGTTGATGTAGAAGTCCCATTTGCCGCCACGGGTGAAGAAGCGGTCGATCTGGCTGCGCGCATAGGGGCTGTCGAGCAGGAGCTGAAACTCGTCGATAACGAGCCAGGTTCGCCTCCCGGCGCGGCGGTTTGCCGAGACGCGGACCCAGATATGGTCGAGGATGATGAGAAGCGCCAGCGGCTTGAGCTCGCTGGACAGCTCATGCAGGTCGAAGCACACGAGGTTCGACTGGAGGTCCACATTCGTCGGATGGTTGAACAGCGACAGCGTGCCCGTGACGTAGCGACGAATGAGCTTCGCGAGGTCTCGGGCGTCGCGCATGTCGGAGCCCTGCTCGGACATCAGGAAGTCATAGATATCCTGAAGTGTCGGCAAGTTCTCGGGACGCGGGTCATCTAGGTATCGGTTATACGCGTAGGCAGCGGCGGCATCAAGCACGTTTGCCTGGGCGTCGTTGACGCTGCTCGCCATCATGCGAACGAGCGACTGGATGAAGGACACCTTCGCCGGCACAGGGGAAGACTTTGTCTCCGGGTCGTCCGAGCCGTAGGCAAGGGAGATGTCGAGGGGGTTGATGTAGTCGCCGGAGTTTTCCGCGATACGGATCACCTGGCCGCCGAGATACTCGGTGGGGGTGACGTACTCGCCCTCGGGGTCGATAGTGATCACGTCGTCGTCCGGATGCTTCAGGTGCACGGGGATGATGCGGGTGATCTTCGAATTGAACGACTTGCCGGAACGGGGTTGTGCCAGCGTGAAGCTGTTCGTGTGCTCATGGGAGACCGGATCGTAGACGATGAACGAGCGGGTCTCGGCATTGAGGCCCATGATGTTGCCGCCCGGGTCATTCATCTCTGCCGCAACGAACATCATCATGTGCGCCAGGGGATCTGTCGTGAGGGTGCGCTCATACGGGATATAGGGGGTACCGATAGGCAGGGCGGTCGAGAACGATTCCTCGCGAAGCGCGCGCCAGGAATCGGGATAGGGCTTCCTGTGCGTGGAAAACACCTTCTCGACCTCGCGGCATGCCTCCTCGAGCTCCGTCTCCGTGCGACCCTGGACGGCAACGACCGTAGTGACGCCGAACGCATGCATTTCCGCGCTTTCGAGGTCGTCTCGGAAGGCCTCGGCGTCCTCCTGGGCCTCACGCATGGCAGGCGGCATGTTACTCTGGTCGACGAAGTAGCCGACCTCGGGACGGCTCGTGTTGAACTGATAGGTGTTATTTTCCTCGGTGATCTCATGCAGGTGGTTCTCTGCAGCGGAGATCGCGGCAGAGAATTCCCAGGGCCGGATGTGCCAGGCGACGGTGAGGTCGTAGGGCAGGCCCGTCAAATCTGAGATAAAGGTGTCTTTCATCGTCTTGCCGTACCCGTCGAGGGTGACGTCATAGGTCTTCACCCAACGGCGCCCGACGATCATCCTCGGATCGCCGCGATAGCCGTCTGCCGTGAGGACGGAGGAAGGGGCCACAAGCTCGCGGGTCGTGAGGCCGACGGTTCCGGAAAGACGCTCGAAGTTCGCCGTGCCCGGGTTATCGTCCTGACGCGTCATGGCTTGGATGATATCGAGACGCTGCTGGCCGTCGAGGATATGCGCATCGGATCCGAGGTCGCGCATGAAGCGCAGGAAGGAATCGGCCTCCTGGGAAAGGCGCGGGACGGCGCGCTCCAACGTGTCGGCAGACACCGCGATCGTCACGATGCGGTCACGGCGTACGGATCTGGAGGATTTCGCCAGCATGGAGCGAGTCCAAGCGTTGTACTCGCGACGCAAGACGTTGCCGCGATCGTCACCGGGCACCTCGCGGAATAGCAGGTCGGAGGCGAACTCCTCCGGGCTAACACGCTTGTTCATGATGAAGATGCCGAGGCGCACCGTATGGTCGAGGGAGTCGAGATACGCCGCCCATGCCTCGCGCACGCGATATTGGTCCTCGGGTCGTGCGCCCTGATAGTTGACGTCGTCGACCCGCAGGGCGATGGAGTAGGTCGCCGAATCGATACGCATGACGCCGTCGACCGTTAGCAGCTCGTAGGGCACGAGTTTCGTGGTCGTCCACTTGGGTTGGACGAGCTTAACGTCGGTCGACAGGGCGGTGTTGACGCCGAGATCGGCCTGGTCCTCATCCGTCTCCCAGGAAGAGCCAAGGGGGATGGATGGCACGTCGGGACCATATTTCGCAAGATGCTTGTCGCGTTTCTTATTCAGCTTTTTCAGGCGCTTGTCCATTTGGCGCACGCCCTTCGGCCAACCGGCCTCGACGGCGTTCGCGCGGCGCTGTTCCGCCTCCGCGATCTCACGGTCGAGATCCTCAATCGTCATCCTGCTCATCTCGGGTTTCTCCTATCGTTATCAATAGAGACCTCAGCCATCGCCTGGGCGATTCCCGCCGGCACGGTCTCCTGTTCTACCTTTCTTGCCTTCTTCGCGGCTTTTTCACGGCGCTTCTCCTTACGCAATTCGGCCCGAGTCTTTTTTGGCGTCGCGACCTCAAAAGTCGGCACCGCGAGCATGAGCTGATCCGGCTCGGCCCGGTCCTTCAGCATGAGGGGCAGCCATTTTTCCGATTTGAGGCCATGGTGCGAATGGAGGCCGATTACGCCGATCGCGACGCAAACCGGTATCGCCAGATAAGTGACGGCCTCGAGATTCCAGCCCCATGCGTAAACGCCGTAAATGCCGACAGATACGACCGAAGCGGCAGCCAACGCCGCCACAGCGGAGCGCTTGGAAAAATGACCGAAGATGTTTCTCGCGACATAGTTGTTGATATCGTCGCGCACGAATGTCTCTGCCATTTCATCACCTTCCCTAGGCAAGGCCAAACAGGCTGTTGGCGACCATCTTGGACTTGTTGACTATCTCCGTGATGCACAGGACGGCGCACATCGATGGGATGAGGGCGGCGACGGCATCCCCAAACCCGCTCAAGCTGCTCGTATCAGACGTGATCGGCGCTATGAGCTCAGAGGCCACCGTCATGATCAAGGGGATCATGCCGATGGCGATGACAATCATGACCGCCTGGAAGCACACCGCGGCGAAGCGCTTGAGGTACCCGACCCCCATTGCCCTGGACCTGTCGTCTGCGAAAAATGCAAGGCAGAGTGGGCTCGCCGCCGCCCTGAGATATATCTCGCCGACGCGTACAAAGATGGTAGTGAGTACGCAAAATAGGCAGGCAACGCAGGCGACAAGGGCCACGATCGCAAGGAGCAGCAGGATAAAGGACGTGCTCGCCTGGGCATACGTCAGAGAGTCGAACGAGGCGATCACTTGCTCTTTTATGCCGAGGGACTTTGACGCCTCTATGCCGACAGACGCGAGCGCGATGTTCACGACCCTTACCAGATTCTGGGCGAGGATATATATGCAGGCGCAGATATCCATCGCGTGCACGATGAGGGTGTAGCTCACCGCGAACATCATCACGACGAAGGCGAGGCTTGCCATGATGTCGATACCGGCCATCTTGCGGCGGACATCGAGCTGGTGCATAAGGGCGACGCCGAAAGTCAGGCCAAGAAACGCAAAGGCGTAAGGCTGGAAGGCGTTTTTGGACAACGTCGATGCCATGGTGTAGAACTGGGCAAAAGGCCCATTGGTGAAATCGGAAGTGAAAGCCGTATCCGCCGTTGAGGACACCAACGAAATACACCATTCGGCGAGACTGGTAGCATTCTCGGCAAGTCCGCGGCAGAAGGACCATGCCAAATTTTCGGCAGAATACTTAAAGAATTCAAAATTTAGAGCGAATTTGGGCGGATGATCCTTGATTAACTGGTTTTCCAAGTCCTCCGGGTCCTTTGCTGCCGAGTCTTTGTCGGTATGAGGTCCGCCACCGGTTCCAGTGGATTCCTGTCCAGTTGCCGCGCCTTTTGCTATCTCCCAGCCATCAGGGGCCCAACTTGGCGCCAAGCTCTTCAGAAACTCACTATCGCTCAAACTTCCGCTCAGCTTTTTTGTTTTGGCGGTTTTTGAACTTACAGTTTTATTACAAACTTCTTAATGGAACATATCGATCTGCAGTTCAATTTATTTCTTCACAGCTCTCTATTTGCACAAACTATCCGGCTTAAAACATTGTTTCAAAAAATGCAATTTACTGCCGTCTCTGCCGTGCCGTCTCAAACAGCAGCACCGAAGCCGCCACCGCTGCATTGAGGGATTCAACCTTTCCAGCCATCGGAATCCTCACCCACGCGTCAGCAAGCGCCGCCGTCTCCTCGGTCAGACCATTTGCCTCATTTCCGATCAGGAAGCCGGACGGACCTGTATAATTTTCTTCTTCGTAGTTATGTTTCCCCTTTAAATGCGCCGCATAGAGATGGATTCCCTGCTTTTTTACTTCCCCGATCGTCTGATGCAGGTCGTCCGTGTAGATAAACGGCACCCGGTAGATCGAGCCCATCGTGGAACGGATGACCTTCGGGCTGTAAATATCAGCTGAACCACGGTCAAGAATGATGCCTGTCACACCCGCCCCCTCTCCGGCACGCAGGATTGTTCCCAGATTACCCGGATCCTGCAGCGTCTCCAGAATCACAAGCTCCGGTGCCTTTCCGTCCAGGCTATTTTTCAGCACATCTGAGAGCTGATAGGAAAACTGTTCCGCTACCGCCAGGATTCCCTGCGGTGTCTGGGTGTCCGACATATGGCGCATGACTTCATCCGTCACCGTCTCATATCGGCAGCCTGCCAGCAGTTTTTCCGCTCTTTCGCCCTGCTGGCGCAGAAAGCTTTCCGACACATAGACTTCGCGGCGTTTCTCCACCGGCAGTTCCCCGAACATCTTCGGACCTTCCACCAAAAAGACGCCCTGTTCCCGTCTTGCTTTTGCTTTCTTTGCAAGCGCCGTCACCGCTCTGACACGGGCATTGCCCGTGCTCGCGATCACAGGCTGCCTCCTGCCGCTTTCGTCTCCGGCACTCCGTAAACGCAATCCTCATCCAGTGTTTCCAGCTCCTCCAGCCACAGGCGGCTGCACGCATCGCTCGGCATACGCAGGTCGCCGCGCGGCGATACTGCAGCAGAACCTACCTTCGGACCATCCGGCAGGCAGGAACGCTTAAACTGCTGGTTGAAGAAACGGCGGTAGAACACCTTCAGCCATTTAAGGATCGTTTCCTTATCATAAGCACCGTCAAATGCCTGACGCGCCAGGCGGTAAATCTTGCCCGGACGGTAGCCGAATCTTAATATATAGTAGAGATAGAAATCATGCAGCTCATAAGGACCAACCAAATCCTCCGTTTTCTGTGCGATCTTTCCATCCTCCTCCGGCGGCAGAAGCTCCGGGCTGACCGGCGTATCCAGTACATCCAGCAGAATATCAGAAAGCTCTTTCTCGCCACAGGTATCTGCATAATAGCGCACCAGATGGCGCACCAGCATCTTCGGAACCGAGCAGTTGACACCGTACATCGACATATGATCGCCGTTGTAGGTCGCCCAGCCAAGCGCCAGCTCCGACATATCGCCGGTACCGATGACAAGACCGCCGATCTTATTGGCAAGGTTCATCAGAACCAGCGTCCTCTGGCGTGCCTGTGAATTTTCATACGTTACATCATGAACCGACGGATCCTGCTCAATGTCGCGGAAATGGATAGTAACTGCCTCTCGGATATCGACTTCTTTCAAGGTTGCACCCAGCTTTTTCGTGAGCTGGCAGGCATTCTGGTACGTCCGGTCAGTCGTACCAAAGCACGGCATCGTCACAGACAGAATATTTTCACGCGGAATCCCCAGCAAATCAAAGGCGCGCACGGTTACTAAAAGTGCCAGCGTTGAATCCAGACCGCCTGAAATACCAACGACAGCATGGCGGCATCCGGTATGTTTGAGACGTTTTTTCAATCCCATCGCCTGGATCGAAAGGATCTCCTCGCAGCGGCGGTTCCGGCTGCCCGCATCGTGTGGGACAAACGGGGTCGGATCGATCGCGCGCTCCAGCGCAAGCGGTTTCCGATCCAGCGTAAAGCTTACAAACCGGTAATCCTCACGGTCTTCTGTCTGATAGGTCGTCATCCGGCGGCGCTCACATTCCAGACGTTCCAAATCGATATCTGCGTAGATCGTCTGATTCTCAAATCGCGCTGACTCCGACAGGATATTGCCATTCTCAGCGATAATATTCTGGCCGCCAAAAACGAGGTCCTGGGAAGACTCTCCCTCGCCCGCATTGGCGTAAATATACGCACAGAGAAGCCGCGCCGACTGACCGCTGATCAGACTTCTGCGGTACTCGCTCTTGCCTGTCACCTCATCGCTGGCAGAACAGTTGACGATCACCGTTGCCCCCGCCGACGCGTGTGCAATACTCGGTGGATTTAAAACCCAGACGTCCTCGCAGATCTCCGCCCCCACGACGAGATTTTCCACATTGTCACAGGAAAATAAAAGCTTCATTCCCATTGGCACCTGATAACCGTCCCAGGAAACCTCGATTGTCTTTTCCCAGCCCGGGTTGAAATAACGTCCCTCATAAAATTCAGAATAGTTTGGAATCCATCTCTTCGGAACCAGACCGAGCAGCTTTCCATCCTGGATCGCCGCTGCCACATTGTACAATTTATTGTTGTATTCCCACGGAAGTCCTACAAATACAAGCATTGAATCGCCAGCTGTAAAGGCGATCAGCTTCCTAAGCTCTTCCTTTGCCTTCGCCAGCAGCGATTTCTGGATAAACAGCTCACCGCACGTATATCCCGTCAGCACCAGCTCTGGAAATACCATCATCGAAGCGCCCTTTTTGCGCCCCTCCTCTATCTGTTCACAAACCTGTTCCCGGTTGTACTCTACATCTGCCACCTTCACTTCCGGCGTTGACGCGGCAACCCGGATAAAGCCATCTCTTATCATATGGTTTGTCTCCCTTATAAATGATTTTTAGAAACACATATTTATTGTAGCGGTCACTATACAAAAAGTCAAACACATAGGACGAAGTTTCCTATGACATAAAAAGAGAGCCGCTTTTCCCCCACAGAAAGCAGCTCTCCGGTCACGTTCACAACCGTTACATTAAATAGTTTGATTGCTGTATGTAAATATACCACTCTTTTCCAATTTTGTCAACGTCACTTTTGTCATTTTGCACAATAAGCAATTTTCT
>ERZ772900.394-NODE-394-length-46344-cov-7.330943_pt1 | contig 46344 bp, 38 predicted proteins | sample MGYA00512124_ERZ772900 | MGnify/ENA primary metagenome ERZ772900 (study PRJEB29015, sample SAMEA2737716) | human gut metagenome | biome: human gut; feature: human-associated habitat; material: faeces | place: China | collected 2012 ... | reverse complement strand
TGCAGATCCTTGTGCAAGCACAAATCTGCACTTGGCTCATCGTATACACAAAAAAGCAGGAACCAAATCACTTTGATTCCTGCTTCTCACTATTCCTGGTATTTATATAAATTAGCCATTGATCATGAAGTTAACCAGTTTATCGATGTCTTCTTTTTCGTATGCAATGATTTCCAGTTCCGGAATCTCTCCGTTAGAGAAAATATTTGCCATAGAAACATACTGAGAAAGTTTAGATTTCAGATTCAGTCTGTCGCCTTCTCCTGTTACAAGTTCTACTTTTCCTTTGCAGCTGTCTACTACTTCAAAAAACTTATCAATGTTTGTAATATTCTGTACCTTCATGATGTACACTCCTTTTCTTTTATCTCTTCCTATCTTTTACACCCTCAATATATACAATTTTTTTTTGAAAATCAAGGGTTTTTTTTTAAATCAGCGTTTTGGGCATTGTGAACAATTTAACAGTCTGTTTTTTGTGCATAATCACAATGTCTATTTCAAAACAATACTGTCCTTACGGATCTCGATCTTACGCTCTTTATACAGATGTCCGACTGCACGCTTGAATGCATTCTTGCTCAGATCAAACTCCGCACGGATCACCTCCGCATCTGCTTTATCGTTAAACGGAAGGACTCCGCCCTTTTCTTCCAGACGCGCCAGTACCAGAAGCGCATCCTTATCCATCTGGATAAATGCTTTCTCACGGACACTTAAATTCAGCTTTCCATCCGGTTTTACTTCTGTCACTCTCGCATGGATCTTCATTCCCGGTCTTAGACTTTTCGGTGCTTCTCTCTTTGGCACAAGCGCAGAATATTTTCCGTCCACTGCAACGAAAGCCCCGAAATTATCACTCACTTCGTAAACGATTCCCTCTACCTGATCATCCTTCTGATAAGGAGAATCACTGGTCAGATACTCATATACCTTCATGGTCGCACAGAGTCTCTGGCTCTTATCAATATAAAGTCCTACCAGACATTCATCCCCCGGTTTCACCTTATAAGTCTGCTCCTTAAATGGCAGGAACAGATCCTTTTCCAGTCCCCAGTCCAGGAAGGCGCCGAATTTGCCAACCTGCGCTACCTTCAGGATTGCACTTTCCCCCAGTGTAAGCTTCGGTTCATTTATCGTTGCGATCAGACGGTCAGAAGAATCCTTATACAAAAACACCTCAATCGGATCGCCCGGTTCGATTCCTGCCGGAACCTGCTTCTTCGGAAGAAGAACCTTTTCTCTGTCATCTCCCAGATATACTCCGAAATCAACTACCTTTACTACCGTAAGCATCTGTTTTTTTCCTAATTCCATCTCTTATTTCTCCTTGAATTCTACTACCGCATACGGATTTCCCTCCGCATCACAAAGTTCCACTATTTTTCTCTGTTCCTCTACCGCCATCTTTGGATAAATAATATCACCCATAACTGCGGATTTTTTATATTCTACCCGGATCTGTCCGGCACGCTCACATTCCGGCACCACATCAATTGCCATCTGGATATACTGGCAGTTATTGACATGCTCGTTTGTGTCGATCTGATGACGTCTTACCGGAAAACTTTCTCCATCTTCCAGTTCTTTTGGAAGCACGATCTTACGCGGCGCAAACTCTACATCCAGTGGTGCTTCCGGCCGATAAGCCTCGACCTCTTCTTTCGCCGGTCTGCATGGTCTTCCTTTTTTCATATCCATATATACCCAGACCGAATTGGCCCAGGCTGTCATCTCGCCTGCTTCATCCTCCATCTTAAAATTACGAAGTCCGAAAAGTCCGGTAAAATCCGTTGCCCAGGTGGACACCCGGATATGTTCCCCGAGTTTCGGATAACGGTTTACTACAATCTGCCATGCGGAAAGAATCCATGCCTGCCCGCTTTTTTTCAGTGATTCCACGCCATATCCGATATCCTCAGACTGAAAAGTACTACAATCCTGAAAATAATTAACAAGCCCCGGTAATGTCAGAAGCTCCGTATGGTCTGCTTCACTGAATCGTACTCTGCTTTCAAATGTATACATCTCTTTTACCTCTGTTCTTCCACATAACTTCTGTCTAATGTGATAACACACTGATACTTTGGGTTATGATGCTGCAATCGGTCCATCAAAGTCAGTGTCAGTTCATTCCCTTTTTCCTCAGAATACTCTCTCGGAATGACAAAATCAAAAATGAGATTGATCTGTTTTTCTCCATTCACCATGCGGAAATCATGGATACTGCATCTCGGATCCAATGCTTCCACAGCTTTTTCTGTCTCATGTTTTGCCTGAAGTACTTCTTCATTACGAGTCTCCACCGGATCCATATGAATTGTCAGCGAGATCCCCAGTTGTTCCATTGCCTCTCTCTCAATCCGGTCAATGATCTCATGGGATACATCAATCGGGACATCATTCGGAACCTCTGCATGAATGATCGCCATACTTCTTCCCGGTCCGTAATTATGGATCACCAGATCATGGCTGCCCTCGATTCCAGCGTATTTTTCCACAAAATGCTTGATCTTCTCATAATCTTCCCATGTCGCCGGAATTCCGATCAGCGGCTCAAGCGTATCCTTCGCAATCCCAAATCCGGCCCACATAACGACCAGTGAAACACCAAGTCCGACAAAGCCATCGATATTGATCCCTGTGATCCGCCAGAATACAACCGACAGGATCGTCGCTGCTGTCGTGATCACATCTCCAAGTGCATCTGCTGCCGTCGCCATCATCACCTGGGAAGAAATCTTTTCACCAAGTTTCCGGTTAAACATCGCAAGCCACAGCTTCACACCTATGGACAACACCAGGATCAGGATCGACACCAGACTGAATTTTAACTCTTCCGGCTCCCGGATCTTCACGATCGCATTTTTGAAAAAGGTAAATCCAACTTCGATCACCAGAAAGGATACGATCAGTGCCGCTATGTATTCCAGCCTGCCATGCCCAAAAGGATGCTCCTTGTCTGCCGGTTTTTCTGCCATCTTCACTCCGATCATTCCAATGATCGAAGAACCTGCATCCGATAAGTTGTTAAATGCATCTGCAGTAACAGACACACTGTGAAGAAGGATTCCTATCACCATCTTCGCAATCGTCAGCAGAACATTACAAAAGATGCCTACTCCGCTTGCCAGCACTCCATATGCTGTACGGACAGACACCTTTTCTACATCTTTATAATCTTTTACAAATAATTTTACAAGTATATCCGTCATTAAACTTTCCTTTACCTTAGGCGAAACAAATTTTCCTGCCATCTTCGTTGAAGTATATTCTACACATTTACTCCGTCAATTGCAAGAAAAACCATTTGATTTTTACCGGTGTGCCTTTTACGATCATCGCATACTCTTCATCCGTCAGCACACTCCGCAGCTCTTCCTTCCCTTCTTTGGGAACAATTGCATGGACAGAATCCATAAAGCAGAGATTCGGATAAAGAACACACCACCAGTTGTGCCCCTGTGCCTTTCCGATTTTGATCCGGAGTGCATCGTACCAGCCTGCGGGGAAGGTGATGTCTCCGTAAGTTTTGTCCGGAAATTCACACCGCACGACCTCAGCTGTTATCTGATCGTTACATCCTTCTTCCTGCAAGACTTCCCTGGCCGTCCGGATCAGTTCTTCTTTGTGGCGGATCGCCCATGCTTTCGCCTCCGCTGCATTCCCTGCATCCGAAAGATTCTCACACATATAATCTACAACAGCCTCTTTCACCTTCATCTTAAGTTCCTGGTCTTCTTTGCTGTCACTGTTGGCAAGCACATGAAAGCGGAACACCTCACCGGATAACTTTTCCTGCACTGCATTCGCCTTCGCTTCCACCTGCATTCCCCTTGCAAATGCCGCACCACACAGAATCATGATCAGTACCAGCGCCACTGCTTTTATTTTTTTCATTTTCGTATGTACCTCCTGTCTTTGATACCAGGAGTATTGACAACATATGGAAAACTATACATTTTTATCTGTGATATTCTACCTGATCTCTCCGGATAACATCCGATACTGTAGAGGCCTGATTGTCAATATGACATCCCATGAGCTCACATGCCTCTTCAACCTCTCCACCCGAAATCAGTGCGATCAGCTTATCATGTTCTTCCAGGAGCTGTGGATAACATTCCTTCTGCTTCAGGTATTCTACACGAAACCGGTACATCTGTTCCCGCAGGTTATTCAACAGCGTGATCAGTCTCTGGTTATTGGTTGCGGCAAAGATAATATCATGGAATTTTACATCTGCTTCAGCGATCTTCGTCACATCACCACTCTTTAAGACTTTACGGAAATCTTCAGCTGCCATCTTCATTTCTTCAACCTGCTCCGGCGTGATCCGTTCACACGCAAGCTGTACGGAAAGCTCTTCCAGTGCCTTTCTGACTTCCAGCACATCCTGCATATTCTTCTCTGTGATCTGTGCCACTTCTGCCCCTTTTCGTGGAATCATCAGAACCAGACCTTCCAGCTCCAGTTTACGGATTGCTTCACGGATCGGGGTGCGGCTTACTCCAAGCTTGTTGGCAAGCTGGATCTCCATCAGCCGTTCTCCCGGCTTCAGTTCTCCTCTTAAAATTGCCTTCCGAAGTGTATTGAACACAACATCTCTCAACGGCAGGTATTCATTCATATTTACTTCAAAATCCATATCCATTCTTATCTCCTCCTGACGTTATGCACATTTGCAAGATAAATCTGTTTTGCCAGATTCTGTGCTTTTACTTTTGTAAATGCTTCCTTCGCTGTCCTGCGATCCCTGAAAATCCCAAATACAGTCGGACCGCTTCCACTCATCATCGCCCCAAGAGCACCTGCTTCCATCATACATTCTTTGATCTGTGCAATGACCGGATATGCTTCAACCGTAACCTTTTCCAGCACGTTACCCAAGGATGCTGCCACTTGCTCAAGATCCTGGTTCTTCAATCCGTCCAGGATACCATCTATATCCGGATGCTCCTTGATTTCACAGGAATCCAGCTTTTCATAAACCATCTTTGTCGATACACTGATCGGCGGCTTGGCGATCAGAATCTGACATTTCGGCATCGGAGGAAGCGGCGTCAGTTTTTCCCCGATTCCTTCTGCGAGTACTGTTCCGCGCATAATGCAGTAAGGAACATCCGCCCCAAGCTTCACGCCTCTTTCCATCAACTCTTTTTGAGAAAGTCCCAACCGGAACATCTGGTTCATTCCGTAAAGCACTGCCGCAGCATTGGAACTTCCGCCTGCCATTCCCGCTGCAACCGGTATATGCTTGTCCAGATGGATTCTAATCCCATCTTTGATATCAAATTCATCGATCAGAAGCTTTGCCGCTTTCCATGCAATATTGTCCTCATCATTCGGCAGATAAAAAAGATTCGAATCGATCTCGATACCTGGGGCCGACTTCTTTTGCAGCGTCACATTATCGTACAGATACAGCGTCTGCATGACCATGCGCACATCGTGATAACCATTCTCCCGCCGCCCCAGCACATCAAGTCCAAGATTGATTTTCCCAAGTGCTTTTAACTCCAGTTTATCCATGCGTGTATCTCCTTATTGTATTTTTTCGACCTTTTTTTGTATCTTGTATACATCATTTCATTACTATAGTATACTCAAACTCTCCCGAAAAATCAATATTTTATCACCCGTTTTCAATTCTTTTGATAATAATTCATTATTAAGCAGAATGCTTTCTTCTGTGGTCGAATATTTCTTTGCCAGGCTCCACAGATCATCTCCGTCTTTTACGATATATCCCACAATTCCCGGCTGGTTCATCCGCTCTTCTTTTTCATAATCCACAAGTGCAGCCTCTGTCACCATCTGTATTTTTTCCGCTTTTCGCATGAAGCTCCTGAACGCCACGACCGCTTTGATCTCTACTTCATCATTTCCGGCAAGATCTACCGCAAGCTGCTCCACTGCATATGTGACGTCATATTTCATATCGCTGCTTCCTTCCCGGCATTCAAGCATTGCCGAGAACGGAACCATCCCCTTCCACACACCAAATGGTACTTCATCATTTGCCTTTACATACAGAAAGCTGACATTTAGAATCCCCTCTGCCAGAATTCCTCCATCCTGCACTTCCATTTTTTCTATCTGCAGGTCTGCGCTGCTGTGGCACACCTGAAGGATCTCATCTTTCAGCTCCGGCAGACTTAATCGTTCTGTGATCTTACTTTTTGAATGATTCTGCATCAGAAGCTCCTCAACAACAACTTCTTCTGTCTCCAAAACACATTTTTTATCAAGGGAATACGCATCCTCTAAAAGCTCCAGCTTTTCTTCCCCATAGACAAAAAGACGAACCTGAAGTGCCGCTTCAATGCCAAGCGCACGCATCTCACCGTCCTCATCCATCCGCACTTCCACACTGATATCATCCAGCCGGTCATAGACATGATGATACATACCTTCTTCTGCGCCGGCACACTCGATCCGCCCCTCATAAGGAACCGTCTGCTCCACCCAGTCTGTCTTGCCCTCCTGAGATTCATAGAGAACAAAGATCTGTAATTCTCCATTTATCAGCATAGCATCCTGCACAAGTCTGGTATCCATTTTCCGGGAGCTTACCTCTGTCCACAAGAGCGTTCCGATATTCTCTTTGGTCCCCGGTATCTTAATCTCCTCTTTGATCCTGTAAATGTCTCTCTTCGCGGTAAACAGCTGCAGCAGCTCCACCGGACATTTTTTCAGATAGATTCCCTCTTCTCCATCCACATCAAGTGTCACCTGTTTTTCTGTGATCTGCTCTGTATGTACCGTCATTTCCGCAAGTGCTTTTACCGCAAGCTTTCTCGAATGGATCAGTGATACCCCGCATTCCACCCGCTGAACTTGCACAATGTCTTCGCCTTCTCCGTTCTCTTCCTCCATGTAGACCATTTCCTCAAACGGAATCATTCCTTCCAAAGCTCCGGGACGCGGATCTCCCGAATCCGTCACATACAAAACTTTAAAATTCAGTTTTCCCGTCACACGGAGATAATTTTCCACTCTTCTTGTCTCTTCAATCCGCAGACTTCCCTCACCGGAAAGCACTCTTCCCACGTCACTTTTCACATCTGGTACATTATAATCCCCACCGATCATAAACTGATCCGTCACTGTTTTTCCCATCTGATTCATGCGTACCTGTTTTCTTATCAGTTCCATAGTCAGCCTCCTACTCAAATATCACCGGTTTTTCGCTTTTTGCCATTTCCAGGACAACATATGGGTATTGGGAAAATCCATCTTCCCGCATACAGATATTTTCCATCTCCTCCCCATCTTTTTCTGTCTCGTCACTTCCCGGTCCCAGAAGTGTTGTCTGTACACAGATCACATCTTTTTCTTCCGTACAGCCATCAACCCGGATCGCATATCCCTCCATTTCCTGTCTCCCATACCCCTGTCCGACATACAGCCGGTCTCCTTGCACATACATGATCTGAAATGGGGTTTCTTCCATCCCGGCAATGCGTTCGGTCATTTCCGCCGGAACTTTTTTCTCATCCACAATGGAATATTCCAGCATTTCTCCACCCGCTTCCTCTTTTTCCATGACCTGACAGCCGCCAAGGAAAATCAGCATCCAGATCACCCCTGTCACACGGCATTTTATTCTCATAATTATTCACAAACTTTTCCATTTTTTTGTCTCTTTATTATCATATTATCTTCCTTGTATTTTCATGCCTCGAATAGTATAATCGAAGAAAAGTATGTTACTTTATACAATGAAAGAGAGGATTTTTGGGTAATGATACGATTTATCTGTATCGCAGTCTTTTTAATTCTTTACCTGATCCTGTCCATTCCGGTTTTTCTGGTGGAATGGATCATTGGTAAATTCAATCGCAGAGCCAAAGATATCAGTTCTCTGCACATCGTTCAGTGGGGCTTTAAAGTGATTCTTAAGATGACCGGTGTCACGACAACCGTGATCGGTGAAGAAAATGTTCCGGATGAACCGGTACTCTTTATCGGCAACCACCGCAGTTATTTTGATATTCTCCTTACTTACAGCCGGTGCAGGCGTCTGACCGGTTATGTTGCCAAAAAAGAAATGGAAAAGATTCCGCTTCTTTCCACATGGATGAAGAATCTGTACTGTCTCTTCCTTGACAGAGACAATATGAGAGAAGGTCTGAAGACGATCCTTCAGGCAATTGATTATGTAAAAAATGGCATTTCCATCTGCATTTTCCCGGAAGGAACCCGCAACAATGGCGAAGAGCTTTCTATGCTTCCATTCCGTGACGGTGCACTTAAGATTGCCGAAAAGACCGGGTGTGCGATCATTCCGATTAGCATGAACAATACTGCTGACATTTTTGAAGCACATTTCCCACGTGTAAAAAAAGTACATGTCGTCATCGAATACGGCAAACCAATCTATCCAAAAGAACTGGATAAAGAGACAAGAAAACATCTTGGAATCTATTGTCATGATCTTATTCAGGACACAATTAAGAAAAACGCCAGTCTGATCTAAACCTATAACAGAAAAGAGGTACGATTATGCATTCTAAAAATTTAACATTACTTACAGACTTATACGAACTGACTATGATGCAGGGTTATTACGATAAGCAGGACAATCCTACCGTAATTTTTGATGTATTTTACCGTTCCAACCCATTTTCTTCCGGTTATGCAATCGCAGCCGGACTTGAACAGGTTATTGAGTACGTGAAAAATCTAAACTTCAGCTATGATGATGTGGATTACCTTCGCAGTCTCCACATTTTTTCTGAAGATTTTCTTCAGTATCTGAGCGGCTATCACTTTACCGGAAGCATTTACGCAATTCCGGAAGGAAGCCTGATCTTCCCAAAGGAGCCGATCCTCAAAGTCGTTGCCCCGATCATGGAAGCTCAGCTTGTGGAAACCGCAATCCTGAACATTCTGAACCACCAGTGTCTGATCGCGACCAAGTCTTCCCGTATCGTATACGCTGCCGGTGATACCGGTGTTATGGAATTCGGGCTTCGCCGTGCCCAGGGACCGGATGCCGGATTATACGGCGCACGTGCTGCCGTGATCGCCGGCTGCGTGGGAACCTCCTGCGTACTTACCGGCAAGCTTTTTGACGTTCCGGTTATGGGAACCCATGCACACAGCTGGATCATGAGTTTCCCGGATGAATATACCGCATTTAAAGCCTATGCAGATCTTTATCCTGAAGGATGTACCCTTCTTGTCGATACTTACGACACCTTAAAATCCGGTGTGCCGAATGCGATCCGTGTCTTCCAGGAGATGAAAGATGCCGGCATCAGTCCGAGAAAGCTTGGTATCCGTCTTGACAGCGGCGATCTTGCCTACCTGTCCAAAAAAGCACGTAAAATGCTGGATGCGGCCGGCTTTGAAGAAGCAACGATCTGCGCATCCAACGACCTTGATGAATATCTGATCCACGACCTCAAGATGCAGGGCGCAGCGATCGATTCATGGGGGGTCGGAACCAATCTGATCACCTCCAAAGACTGTCCTTCATTCGGTGGTGTATATAAGCTCGCTGCCATCCAGAATAAGAATGGCAAGTTCGAACCTAAAATCAAACTTTCTGAGAACACAGAAAAGATCACCAATCCGGGCAACAAGACGGTTTACCGTATTTACGAAAAAGAAACCGGCAAGATGAAAGCTGATTATATCTGCTTTGTAGACGAAGAAATCAATCCGGAGGAAGATCTTCTCCTCTTTGATCCAAGCGAGACATGGAAAAAGACAAAGATGAAAGCCGGAACCTATACCGTCCGCGAAATGATGCAGCCAATCTTCATCAACGGTGAATGTGTCTACACTTCCCCGTCTGTCAAAGAGATTGCCGCTTACTGCCGTCAGGAAAAAGATACCCTGTGGGATGAATCCAAACGACTCTTCAATCCTCACCAGATGTATATCGATCTGTCTCCAAGACTTTATGAAGTAAAGAAACAGCTTCTTGACCGCATGAGTGCTGATGACTAGGTTACAATTTGAAAAGAGGTATTACCGATGAAAAATATGACATTAAAAAATATAACCGCTGCCTGCCATGGAACCTTCCATGGCGACAGCAGTTTTCTTGAAAAAGAGATTACCGGCGTTGCAATCGACAGCCGGAAAGCAGCACCGGGATTTCTTTTTGTTCCACTCAAAGGAGCCCGTGTAGACGGCCACACCTTTATCCCACAGGTTATGGAACAGGGTGCACTTGCTACTCTTACAGAAGAAGATCCTTCTTCCCTTACCTGTCCCTGCATTCATGTAGAATCCTGCGAAAAAGCACTTCGTGATATCGCAGCGTTTTACCGCATGCAGCTTGACATCAAGGTTGTCGGCATCACCGGAAGTGTTGGCAAGACCAGCACCAAAGAGACGATTGCCTCTGTCCTTTCCCGGAAATACAATGTTCTTAAGACAGAGGGAAACTTTAACAACGGAATCGGACTTCCGCTTACCATCTTCAATCTTACCGAAGAACATGAAGTCGCTGTCCTGGAGATGGGAATTGACCATTTCGGAGAGATGCATGAACTTGCATCCATCAGCCAGCCGGATATCTGTGTAATCACCAACATCGGTCTTGCACACATGGAAAATCTCGGAAGCCGCGACGGAATCTTAAAAGCCAAAACCGAAGTTTTTGATCATCTGCGTCCAAATGCTTCTGTCATCTTAAACGGAGATGACGACAAACTTTCCACAGTCGCAGAGGTACAAGGAAAAAAGCCTGTTTTCTTCGGTCTTTCAGACCAGCTGGATGCCTATGCAGACGGAATCGTAAGTCAGGGACTTCGCGGAACTGACGCTGTACTCCACCTTCCACTTGGTGAAATCAACGTACATATCCCGGTACCTGGAAATCACATGGTTTATAATGCTCTCGCCGGAGCATGTGTCGGCATGAAGCTTGGACTTACTCTGAAGGAAATCCAGACCGGGATCTCTTCCCTGAAGACGATTGCCGGACGTACCAATCTGATCGACACAGGATCTCTTTTGATCATCGATGATTGCTACAACGCTAATCCGGTTTCCATGAAATCTTCTCTGGATGTACTTTCTACCGCAACAGGAAGAACCGTAGCTGTAATGGGCGATATGTATGAGCTTGGTGATAAGGAAAATGAACTTCACTACAATACCGGCGCACATGCTGCCGAGATCGGCATTGATGTGATCTGCTGTATCGGAGAACTTTCCCACCACGCATATGAAGGTGCAAAAGCCTGTGCAAAGAGCAGTGCCGTACTTTACTTTAAAACCAAACAGGACTTCCTGGGAAAAATCCGGAATGTTGTCAAAAAAGATGATACCATTCTGGTCAAAGCTTCCCACGGTATGGAATTTCCTGAGATCATTGATGTACTCAGACAGATGAAGTTTTAAGAGAGGTAAGACATGAAATATCAGATACTTGTTCTTGACCTGGACGGAACACTTACCAACTCCAGGAAAGAAATCACTCCACCAACGTTAAAGGCTCTGATCGAGATCCAGGAAGCCGGAAAAAAAGTTGTTCTTGCAAGCGGTCGCCCTACATACGGCGTGGTTCCCCTTGCCAGGCAGCTCCATCTGGAACGTTACGGAAGCTATATCCTATCCTTCAACGGAGCACGGATCACTGACTGCCGCACCGGCCAGGTCATTTACAACAAAACACTTCCGCAGGACGTGATCCCGGATATCTACCGGATCGCTTCCAACTACCCGGTTGATATTCTGGCTTATGAGGATGGACAGCTTCTGTCCGGATTTACCCCGACAAAATATTCCGAATTAGAATCTCGGATCAACCATTTACCAATTGTACAAATTGATAATTTCTGCGAGAAAGTATCCACATTTCCAAACAATAAATTTCTCCTGACCGGAGAACCGGACAGCATCGCTGCTGCTAAAGAGGAAATGTCCGCTCATTTCCATGGTTATATCGATGTTTACTGTTCGGATCCATTTTTCCTCGAAATTGTTCCAAAGAATGTAGACAAAGCCGCCTCTCTTCTGAAGCTTCTTACCAGCATCGGTCTGACTGCTGATGAAATGATCTGCTGCGGTGACGGATACAACGACCTGACTATGATCGAAACCGCAGGTCTTGGAGTGGCAATGGAAAATGCACAGCCACTGGTCCGTGAGAAAGCAGATTTTATCACAAAATCAAATGATGATGACGGAGTTCTCTATGTGATCGATCAGTTTATGCTCGATTGACCGTCGTAGAAATATCATTTCTCAAAATATAGAAATCCCGGAGAACTGGTTTTACTTCCAGTCTCCGGGATTTTTGTTTTCAGTATTTTTCTGTACTTAGATTTCTGCAGTTTCCGCGTCGTCAGTCTCTTCCAGTACTTCCGCATACTTGTCCAGAATGATCTTCTGGATTCTGTCTCTTGTACCGGAATTGATTGGATGCGCAATATCACGATATTCCCCATCCAGTGCTCTCTTACTCGGCATTGCAATGAAAAGTCCTTTTTCCCCTTCAATGACTTTAATATCGTGAACAACAAATTCTTCGTCCATTGTAATTGATACTACTGCCTTTAATTTTCCTTCTTTTGCTACTTTGCGCACGCGTACATCTGTAATCTGCATAACTTTCTAGCCCCTTTCTCCAGTAACGCACATACCGGTCCGCTCCTTTTCCTTTATTTGACCGGCATGCCTTCTGATCCGGACTCTTACAAGTCCCCCTCAGTTTTTATAATGCGTACCTTTCGTTCTTTTCTATTACTACTTTCACGCCATCTTCACCAACATGCCGTGTATTGGCACGGATCGTATCCCTGCTCTCTACAATACAGTTCTCAATGTAAGTATTGTCCCCAAGATACACATCATTTAAAATAATTGAGTTTTTGATCACACAATTATTTCCAACAAACACTTTTTTAAACAGAACCGAATTCTCAACGGTTCCGTTGATAATGCTTCCGCTTGCCACAAGGCTGTTCTTAACGACCGCACCCGGATTATATTTTGCCGGAGGCAGGTCTGTCACCTTGGAATAAATACTTGGAAGCTGCTTAAAGAAATAGTTCCGGACTTCCGGTTTGAGGAAATCCATGTTTGTCTTATAATAGGCATCGACCGTGGAAATATTGCTCCAGTAGTCTTTTATCTTATAACCGTATATCTTTTTCAGATTCTTGTATCTGATCAGGATATCCGTTACAAAATCATATCTGTCTTCCTCAGCTGAATGCTCGATCAGATCGATCAGCTGACGTCTGCGGATGATATAGATTCCTGTGGAAATCGTGTTGGAATTTGCCACCATCGGTTTTTCCTCAAAATCTTCGATCCGCATATTCTCATTCATCTTCAGGATGCCAAAACGGGTTGCATCCTCGCCCTGATCCAGATCCCGGCATACCACAGTGATATCTGCTTTCTTGGCAATGTGGTATTCCAGTACTTTGTTATAATCCATCTTGTAAACCGCATCACCGGATGTGATGATCACATAAGGTTCATGGCACCTCTTCAGGAACTCCAGGTTCTGATAGATCGCATCTGCCGTTCCACGATACCAGTAGCCATTGTCTGCGGTGATCGTCGGTGTAAATACATAAAGGCCACCCTGCTTACGTCCGAAATCCCACCACTTGGAAGAATTCAAATGTTCATTCAGTGAACGTGCATTATACTGAGTAAGTACTGCTACCTTCTGGATGTGCGAATTGGACATATTGCTGAGTGCAAAATCAATTGCCCGGTAGCTTCCTGCGATCGGCATCGCTGCCACTGCACGCCTCTGTGTAAGCTCCCGCATCTTGTTGTTGTTACCGCCTGCTAAAATGATTCCAACTGCTCTCATGATCTGTCACCCGCCTTTATCAATACTCCGCCGCTTTCAAGAGCACCCTGTACATAATCCTCCTTCACGGTAATACCGCTGATCGCAGTATTCTTTCCAATCTGTACTCCTGCCGGAATCACAGAATTCTCACCGATCGTAACCAGTCCGGAATTGTAGATATCAGACCTGAGCTTGTTCGGTGCTTCATTACCGATTCCAAGGGTTACATTATCTCCAACCTTAACATTCTCCGCAATGATCGCTTTGTCGATCACACAGTCATTTCCTATCGTAACATCCTGCATGATGATCGAATCCCGGATCACGCAGCCTTGTCCAACAACAACACCTGCGCCGATCACACAGTTATGTATCTCGCCGTATATCTCAGCTCCGTCGCCAATGATGCTTCTGTCGATCACAGCTTCTTTTGAGATATACTGTGGCGGTATAATTGAATTATTCGTATAAATTTTCCAGAATTCCTCATAAAGATTAAATTCAGGAATAATGTCGATCAGTTCCATATTAGCTTCCCAGTAAGAACTCAATGTACCGACATCCTTCCAGTAACCATTATATTCATATGCAAACAGTCTCTGCTTCTTTTCATGACAGTACGGAATGATATGCTTTCCGAAATCACATCCCGGCTGATCTTTCATCTTAATCAGTGCCTCTTTGAGCACCGGCCAGCTGAAAATATAAATTCCCATGGACGCAAGATTGCTCCGCGGATTCGCCGGCTTCTCCTCAAACTCGGTGATTCTCTTGTCTTCATCGGTAATTACGATTCCGAAACGACTTGCTTCTTCGATCGGAACCGGCATTGCCGCGATCGTCACATCTGCATGATTCTCCTTGTGAAAATCCAACATGACCTCGTAATCCATCTTGTAAATATGATCTCCTGATAAGATCAGTACATAATCCGGATTAAATGTCTCCATATACTCCAGATTCTGATAAATTGCATTCGCCGTTCCTGTATACCATTCGCTGCTTGTACTCTTCTCATACGGCGGAAGAATTGACACCCCTCCGATATTCCGGTCCAGATCCCACGGAATACCAATTCCAATATGTGTATTAAGCCTGAGTGGTTGATACTGGGTCAGGACACCGACTGTATCGATTCCTGAGTTGATACAGTTACTCAGCGGAAAATCAATGATCCTGTATTTGCCGCCAAATGCAACAGCCGGTTTAGCAACTTTTGCAGTCAGGACGCCAAGTCTGCTGCCCTGTCCTCCTGCCAATAGCATTGCTATCATTTCCTTTTTTATCATGTCTTCACCCCTTCTCAGTAATTCTGGTTTTTTCATTATAACATATTACATACATATAGTGAACATATTTTACAAAAATATTTCTGTTTACCTATCTTTTTTATAGAAATATCACAAAAAGAAAAGGTTTGGTTTTTGACCTATCTATGTTATAATTATGCACGTAAGTCAAATACTATGAAACAAATTCACAGAACAGGAAGTGTCATTATGTATAAAATTGATTTTAATCAGCCTTGCCATATCCACTTCATCGGAATTGGCGGCATCAGTATGAGTGGACTCGCTGAGATCCTTCTTGAAGAAGGCTTCACAGTATCCGGATCCGATAACAAAGAATCGGCACTTACGGATCATCTGTCTCAGAATGGTGCAACCGTATTTTACGGTCAGAAAGCTTCCAATATTATAGACGGTATCGACCTTGTAGTTTATACCGCAGCGATCCACGAAGACAACGAAGAATTTGCAGAAGCAAAGCGTCAGAATCTTCCGATGTTATCCAGAGCAGAATTACTCGGTCAGCTTATGACTAACTATAAGACACCGGTTGCTATATCCGGTACACACGGTAAGACAACCACAACCTCTATGCTTTCTCATATTGCTCTTGCAGCAGACCTGGATCCGACAATCTCTGTCGGCGGTATCCTGAAAGCGATCGAAGGCAATATCCGTGTCGGCGGACCTGACCTTTTTATTACGGAGGCATGCGAATATACCAACAGTTTCCTGCACTTTTTCCCGAAAATCGGTATTATTCTGAATGTGGATGCGGATCACCTGGACTTTTTTAAAGACCTGGACGATATCCGTAATTCTTTCCACCTTTTTGCTAAGCTTCTTCCGGAAAACGGAACTCTCGTCATCAACGGAGATATTGATAAAATTGAAGAGATCACCTCCGATCTTTCCTGTCGTGTTATCACTTTTGGCAAAGAAGCTTCCCTGGATTACAGTGCAGCCAATATTACTTATAACGAACAGGGCAATGCCTCTTTCGATGTCGTAAAAAACGGACAGAATGTTGCCCATCTCGCTCTTGCAGTTGGCGGTGAGCACAACGTATATAACGCACTTGCGGCAATCGCAGTTGCCGATATTCTTGGTGTTCCTGCGGAGACGATCCAGACAGGTCTTGCTTCCTTCCACGGAACAGACCGCCGTTTTGAATACAAAGGTGAAGTCGGCGGAGTGACCATCATTGATGATTACGCACACCATCCGACAGAGATTGCTGCAACGCTGAAAAGTGCTGCACATTATCCACATAAAAAGCTGTGGTGTATTTTCCAGCCACATACTTATACACGTACAAAAGCATTATTCTCAGAATTTGCTGAAGCACTCGCACATGCAGACCATGTAATCCTTGCTGACATCTATGCAGCGCGTGAGACAGATACTTTAGGCATCTCTTCCGCACAGCTTGCAGATGCAGTCAAAGAACATGGATGTGACGCAACTTATCTGCCAAGCTTTGCAGCCATCGAAGAATTCGTCACCACCCATTGCCAGCCTGGCGATCTTCTGATCACAATGGGTGCCGGAGATGTTGTAACCATTGGGGAAGACCTGTTAAAAGCCTGATTTTCTCCAATATTTGCGAAATTTTATCTGTAATAACAAAAATTTCCGTCAGAAAATTCTTTTTTACAATCTGGGATGATGTTATAATGAACAAAGTCAGAAAAGAAAGGAAGCGGAAATTATGAGTGCACTTATTTTGCGCAATCATTCCCACAATAACATAACGATCGTGGAGAATGACTTTATCGATCATTATATGGTATCTGCGAACGGAGAATATGTAAAAGTCTATCTTCTTCTTCTCCGTTATCAGAATATCCCGGAGCAGCTTCCGGATATCCCGCAGATGGCAGACCTTCTGGAGAATACCGAAGGCGATATCCTGCGCGCACTCAAATACTGGGAAAAAGAAGGAATTCTTTCTCTCGAATATGACGAAACAAATGAACTCGCCGGAATCTGTATCGGAAAAGCACCAACTCATCAGACACCTGTCAAAGCGGCTTTCCATACACCTTCCGCACAGTCTGCTTCCGTTCATGAAAAATCTCCGGTCGCGCAGTCTGATGGAAATACCACTGTTTCAGACAAAGCTGCCGGTCAGAATCTTCCTGCATCAAGACGTTCCCTTGCTGCAAGAAGAGAATTAAAGCAGATTCTTTTTATTGCTGAACAATATCTTGGCAAAACCTTATCCCGTACCGATGTTGATGCGATTACCTACTTTTATGATTCCCTTGGTTTTTCCGCAGACCTGATCGAGTATCTGATCGAATACTGTGTGGAGAACGGACATAAGAGCATGCATTACATTCAGAAAGTAGCACTTTCATGGGCAGATGAACATATTACAACCGTCGATCAGGCACGTAATTCCTCTGCATTTTACAACAAAACCTGCTATTCTATCCTGAATGCATTTGGCATCAAAGGGCGGGGACCTGCATCTGCCGAACTGGATTATATCCGCAAATGGCTGGAGGATGGGAATTTCGAACTGGATCTCATTCTGGAAGCATGCAACCGCACCATCAGTGCGATCCACCAGCCAAGTTTTGAATATACTGACAAGATTCTCGAAAACTGGAAGACGGGCAACGTTCGTACACTGACAGATGTTGAGCGTCTTGATTCTGCCTTTGAGCAGGAAAAAGACCGGAGGAAAACTCCTTCGGGGCAAAACCGTACACCTTCTGCCCAGCAGCCTTCCAAATTCCGTAATTTTGAAGAACGTTCTTACAATATGGACGAGCTTACCAAAGAATTATTACGCAGTAACTAAGAAAGGGGAACACTGTGCCGTTAACTAATTCACAATACAATGCGCTGATGCGCGTATATGAAGAAAAAAGAGCGAAGAGCCGCGACCTCGCGAATCTTCACTACGAACGTGCCTGCCAGAAGATTCCGGAGCTTGCATCGATTGATGCCTCTATTTCTTCTGCCAGTCTTGATCAGGCGAAAAAGCTGCTCGCAGGCGATGACACTGCCCTCGCTTCTTTGAAGGAAGATATCCGGTCTCTTTCTGACAGACGCCGCCGACTCCTTTCCGACGCCGGATTCCCGGAAGACTATCTGGAACAGCATTTTGAATGTCCAGACTGTCAGGATACCGGCTATGTCGGCACGAAAAAGTGCCATTGCTTTTTAAAAGCGATCATTGATCTGTTCTACACCCAGTCCAACTTAAAAGGGCTTCTCGAACAGGAAAATTTTGAACATTTTAATTTTGATTATTATTCATCCAATTATAGAGACCGGCTTTCCGGTCAGAATTCCCGCGAGCTTGCAACGCGGGCTTATCAGGAATGTATGAATTTCATCCACAATTTTGATACCGAACATGGTAATCTGCTCCTTTTTGGGAATACTGGTATTGGGAAGACATTTCTCAGTCACTGCATTGCAAAAGAAGTGATGGATTCTCTGCATTCCGTTCTTTACCTGACTGCCTCTGAATTTTTCGATGCGCTCCTTGAAAAAGCACTGACCCGGAATGATGAGAGCTGTCTTTTATATGAGCAGATCCACCAGTGTGATCTGCTGATCATTGATGACCTGGGAACCGAACGAAATACAGACTTTGTCGTTTCTCAGCTTTTTGTGTGTTTAAATGATCGGATCCTGAACAGGAAATCCACGATCATTTCTACTAATCTTACTCTGGAGGAAATCAAGACGAACTATACAGAACGTACATTTTCCCGGATAAGCAACCATTATAAGATACTTCGCCTTGCCGGTGATGATATCCGCATTCAAAAGAAACTTATGTACAGGGAGGAACACTGATGTTACATCGAAGTGAACGAATTCTGGATAATATTCCAGTTGGCTCTCTCGGCATTATTGCTGTAGACGGCTGTGAAGAGATGGGAAATAAAGTCAATGACTATCTCGTAAAATGGAGAAAGGAAGAGACTCGTTTCCAGAAAGACAATCTTGTTTTCAACGGCTACGAAAAGCCGAACTATCTGATCAACGCAAAGGTACCGCGTTTTGGATCTGGTGAAGCCAAAGGTATTATCAATGAGTCTGTACGAGGAAAAGACCTTTATCTGATGGTCGATGTCTGCAACTACAGCCTGACTTATTCGCTCAGCGGCAATACCAACCATATGTCACCGGACGACCATTTCCAGAACCTGAAGCGTGTCATCGCCGCTGTAGGAGGAAAAGCACGTCGTCTGAACGTCATTATGCCTTTCCTGTATGAAAGCCGCCAGCACAAGAGAAGCGGTCGTGAATCACTGGACTGTGCACTTGGTCTGCAGGAGCTTGTCCGCATGGGTGTTGACAATATCATCACTTTCGATGCACACGACCCACGTGTCCAGAATGCGATCCCGCTGAACGGATTTGAGACGATCCGTCCGACTTACCAGTTCGTAAAAGGACTGTTAAAGCATGTGCCGGATCTTCAGATCGATGCCGATCATATGATGGCAATCAGCCCGGATGAAGGTGCAACCGGACGTGCAATCTACTTTGCCAACGTACTCGGTCTTGATATGGGTATGTTCTACAAACGTCGTGACTACACAACCATCGTAGACGGACGTAACCCGATCGTAGCACACGAATTCCTTGGCTCTTCCGTAGAAGGAAAAGACGTAATCATCCTCGATGATATGATTTCGTCAGGTGACAGTATCCTCGATGTAGCACGCCAGCTCAAGATGCGTAAAGCAAAACGTATCTACGCTGCTGCAACCTTCGGACTTTTCACAAACGGTATGGAAAAATTCGACCAGGCTTACGAAGAAGGACTGATCAACGGAATCCTCACAACAAACCTGATCTATCAGACACCGGAACTGCTCAGCCGTCCTTACTACATCAACTGCGACATGAGCAAGTACATCGCACTGGTGATCGATACACTGAACCATGATGCTTCTATCAGCAGCATCCTTGATCCAAGCGAACGTATCCAGAATGTAGTTGAGAAATATAAAAAAGGGGAAGCGATCGATTAATTTATACGAGCGAAATTTTTCCGCTATATGACAAAAAATACTGCTTGAATATCATTTTGATATCTAAGCAGTATTTTTTTACTCTTAAACGTTAATTTGTGAATACTCGGTAATTCTCTTTTTTATCGTAATCTTTGCGGATCCCATCATCCTCATACATGGTATAACTGCTGTTCTCATATCCGATAAGCTGCAGATGTTCGGTATCAATATTCTTCACACACTCTGCCGCTTCTGCAACCGGGATACATTTACCATTTCGAATGAAGAGCGGTACTTCATTTAATGCCACATCTACATAATGGATACCTTTCGCGAGAATCTCTTCCGAAATGCTTCCATCCGGCAGGAACTTGACAAATTTCATTTCTTCCGGCAGATAAACATAACGGCCTCTTGCGTTCTGCTCGTAAACCGGAGCAATCATGATCTCGTTTCCGAGCATCAGCTGATCCTCTACTCGGATTGCTCTCTTGTCATCCGGATAAACAAACCCTAACGGCTTAAAATACATGTCATCACTCAGCGCAGCTTTCATGTACTCGCTGTACAGATACGGCACAAGACGATATCTGGTGTTAATGACAGCACGGAAATCCTCGATATTTTCGAATTGGTAACACTCCTGCTCTCTTGTTCCCGTCGCCGAATGATTACGCATCAGTGGTGTAAATACACCAAGTGCGAGAAAACGTAGCAGCAATTCTCTTGTTGTATCAGCACCAAAACCTCCAAGGTCAGCACCTGTATACAGGAAACCACACATATTCAGAGACGGCAGCATCTTCAGGTTAAGAAGGATATGTGACCACCAGGATTTATTATCTCCGGTCCAAATTCCGCCATAACGATGCATTCCGATGTAAGAAGATCTGGAAAACATCAGAAAACGTTTTTCCGGGTCAATGCGTTCAAACGCTTCTCCGGCCGCTCTTGTCATATTATAGCCAAAAAGATTATGTACTTTGTCATGACGGATCTTTTTGCCATCCACATTGTGATAAAATCTTTTATAGTCTTCCGGATTATTCGCAATACTGAGCATCTTGTCCTGCATTTCCCAGGGATGGGTCTTGCCTTCGGTATCCTTTGCAAACTCTCCGGCAAGTTTTCTTGCCTCTGCAAGGCCTTCGGAAGAATAGAAGATCGCAGGCTCGTTCATATCATTCCAGAAACCTTCTATTCCCTGTTCGATCAGAAAACGATATTTGTCCCCGAACCATTTTCTGGCTTCCGGATTCAGCATATCCGGAAAATGGGTATCTCCCGGCCATACAGCTGCAACAAAATCACTTCCGTCTTCTCTCTTGCAGAAATAGTTGTTTTTGACACCTTCCTCGTAAATCTCATATCCCGGCTCAACCTTGACACCGGCATCAATGATCGGAATCAGGCGAATACTCTGGTCATTCATTTCCTGTACGAATTCCGGAAAATCCGGGAAATTTTCTTCACTCACTGTGAAATCTTTAAATGACTGCATATAGTCAATATCCATGTAAATCATGTCGATCGGAATATGATTCTCCCGATATCCTTTTGCGACAGTACGGAAATCTTCTTTCGTCGTATAACCCCAGCGGCTCTGTCCGAAACCAAAGGCAAACTTCGGTGGGATATAGCTGCGTCCGGTTACATGGCGGAACTGTTTTACGATATCATAAGCATTCTCACCTTCAAGCACGTAGATATCCAAGTCAGCATTTTCGCAAGATACCTTAAGGGTATCCTCTCTGTCATATCCAATATCAAAGGTCAGTTTTGAGGGATAGTCGAAAAACAATCCAAACGTCCTCTTTCCGCTCACAACAATGAAGTTGTGGGCTCCGTACAGAGAACGCTTGTCCTCTGTGTGTACCGGATCATCTGTACAATTACTGATATAACAGTACCCTCTCTTGTTGATTCCACGATTGGCTTCACCCAGACCATAGACAATGTCATCTTCATCCATGATATAAGTAAAAACAAATCCTTCCTCCTGACTGACCTCTCCATACGGGAGAACGCCCTTAGTTGTTTCAATCTTTTCAGTCAGTGCCTCCGTATCAAACGGAGTTCCATATCTATATTTTCTAATCATTTCTTTATCACCTAGTGTTTATAATATAGTACAAATGCTTCATATGGATTCAGAACAATTTTTCCTTCAAATTCTTTTCTTCCAAGGTTTGTGATCAGACACTCTGCGCCTTTAAATTCTTCCGGCACTTCTACTTCTGCATTCTTGTCACTGAAGTTGCAGACAGTCAAAAGCTTTTCCTGATCCTGTTTTCTTGTGTAAGCAAAAATCTGTTCATCCTCACGGTAAAGTGGTTCAAATTCACCATAAACAATAATGTCTTTTTCTTTACGCAATTGGATCAGTTTCTGATAGTAGTGGAAAACAGAATCCGGATCTTCAAGCTGCTGTGCTGCATTGATCTTCTTGTAGTTCGGATTCACTTTGATCCACGGCTCGCCCTCTGTGAATCCAGCCTGTTTACTGTCGTCCCACTGCATCGGAGTTCTCGCATTGTCACGGCTTCTCAGCATCAGACATTTCATCATGTGTTCCGGAGTCATAAGACCTGATTCCGTAAACTCTTCAAAGTAATTAATACTTTCAATATCACGGTAATCTTCCAGTTTGTCAAAGTAAATGTTTGTCATACCAAGCTCTTCACCCTGATATACATATGGCGTTCCCTGCATCATATGAATACAGGTAGCCAGCATTTTTGCAGAGGTTTCTCTGTATACCGGATTGTCATTTCCAAAACGGCTGACACTCCTCGGTTGATCATGATTACCTAAAAACAAACTGTTCCACGCCTTACCCTGAAGTTCTTCCTGCCATTTGATCATGATACTTTTGAACTCTTTGAAGTCATATTTTGCAGTCGTCCACTTTCCATAATCTCCGCATCCACTCTCCACATGCTCGAATTGGAATACCATGTTCAATTCATTTCGGTCATCACCCGCATATTTCTGTGCTTCTTCTATTGTGACTCCTGCGGTCTCACCGACTGTCATGATATCATATTTTGAAAGAACTTTTTGATTCATTTCCTGAAGGAATTCGTGGATCCTTGGACCATGTACACAATATGGTCCAAAGTCCCCATAAAGACCGTTATTCATTTCTCCGTCCGGAAATCTCTGATCTTTGGAAATCATACTGATAACATCCATTCGGAAGCCATCGATTCCTTTTTCACACCAGAATTTCATCATGTCATAAACTTCCTGGCGTACTTTTTCATTTTCCCAATTGAGATCCGGCTGTTTTTTTGAAAACAGATGCAGATAATACATCTGAGTTTGCGGATCATATTCCCATGCAGAACCGCCAAATACTCCGCCCCAGTTATTAGGTTCTTTTCCGTTTACCGGATCTTTCCAGATATAATAATCACGATATGGATTATCTTTTGATTTTCTGCTTTCAATAAACCAGTTATGTTCATCTGAAGTATGGTTGACTACGAGATCCATCAGAATCCTGATGGATCTTTTGTGTGCTTCACACAACAATTCCTCGTAATCCTCCATCGTTCCATATTCTTCATAAATTCTGCGGTAATCAGAAATATCGTAACCATTATCGTCCTGAGGTGATTCCAGCATCGGAGAAATCCACAATACATTTACCCCAAGTTCTTTGAGGTAATCCAGTTTCTGTATGATTCCTCTGATATCTCCCACACCATCACCGTTACTGTCTTTAAAACTCTTTGGATATATCTGATATACTACACTTTCTTTCCACCATTTTTTCTCCATGCCAAATCTCCTCGTTTATAATTGTTTAGTATTATTTAACCGCTCCTGTAATAACACTATTCATGATACCCCATACATCTTAGCAAAATCAAGAGGTTTCTCGCGAAACTATAAAAGACAACAAAGTTTATTTCCTGTTTTTATACAGTCTGCACAAAAACAACCAGACCATTCCACCGGCTTACCTGTATACATGCAAAGTCAAAAAAAGGATCCTGTCATTCCCTGACAGAATCCCTCTTTACCAGATAGACTGGATTTTTTATATTTAATTCGTCCAGTGTCTCTCCCTGAATTAATTTCAGCAGACGTTTCAGCGCCACATGCGCCTTTTGCGGAACATCCTGATGAACCGTTGTCAATTTCGGTCGAACCATACTTGCGTAGACACTGTCATCATATCCTGTAACAGAAATCTGATCTGGAACCATGATGCCTTCATCAAAAAAGAAATTTATCGCTTCCATCGCATTATAATCTGAGGAAAACGCAAGTGCTTTTGCTTCTAAAAAACGTGGGAGAAGCTCTCTGTATTTTCTGAGACGCAATCTTTTTTCACTCGGAATAATTATATATCGGGAGCGACTGCAGAATCCCCCCGATTTTTCCATCGCCTGTTTGAATCCCATCCACCGATAGTAATCACTGTCTCTCTCCGTTTCCGCAACAAACAATGCTTTCTTATATCCACAGGAATACAGGTATTCTCCAATCTGATACCCTCCCGAATAATCATCTATACCGACATTCTGGAAGGTATAAGCATCTTCCGGATAAGCATCGATCAGAATCATTTTCTTGTTTAATCTGCGCGAAAGCCTGCGATACTGTTCTTCATTGTAGCCAAGGATAAGCAATCCCTCTACATTCCATTTTGAGGCAATATCCACTACATTCTGAATACTTTCACCGCCAATAAGCATAACATAATATCCATTTTCTTCCGTTTCCATCTGAATCGTTCCGATCAGTTCTCCCACAAATGGATCCTGAAGTGACTGCATACCATGGGCATAAGAAAATCCGAGTACTACACCTATAATTCTGGAACCATGGCCGGAAAGCATCACGGAACCCATATGCGGAACATAGTTCTGTTCTTTAAGAATAGTCGTGATTTTATCAATCGTTTTCTGGGAAACTCTTTTGGTATTGCCATTTATAACATTAGATACCGTAGTACGGCTGACACCTGCCATTTCTGCAATATCCTGAAGCCGAATCATAAAATCTTCCTCCTCTTTCTTTACAACATTATCTTATGATATCCACACCCCATCTTTTCCAGCATTTCCATCTCTCTCTTCTGGCAGCTGAATATGATCACCTGCCGCTTACTGTCTTTCAGCCAGCGAAGTGTCTGGATAAGTCTCCTGTCATCATAATAGCCAAATGCATCATCCAGGATTATCGGACATTCTTCCTCGTGGAGAATTTTTGTAGCCGCCATCCGGATTGCAAAATAGATCTGCTCCAGGGTTCCCCGGCTCACCTGATCCATGGATATCTTTTTCCCATTACTCATAAGCTGCACATGCAGATTTTCGTCTACCCAGAGTCTGTTATATTTTCCATCTGTGATGGCATCCATGACTGCAGATACTTCTGTATTCATAAGATCGCTTGTCCGGCTCTGCATCTGTGCGGCAAGTCTGGTCAACTGTTCCATAGCAAGTTCAACACCCTGCTTGTTTTTTAATCGCTCTATCTCTTCACTGTTCATCTCATCGAACTCGCCGACTCGTTCCTGCAGATTTTCATACAACACTTCTTTTTCATGATAGGTTTCCTGTACTTTTGCAAGCTTTCCTTTCTGCCTCTCATAATCTGCCTTGAGAGAAATGCCCTGTTCTTTTATCTCCTGTAATCTGGCTTTCTTTTTCTTCTTTCCATCTTTCAGACAATTCCAGACATACAGCCCTTCAGCCAGTGCCACCACGATTGCCACAAGAAAATTCCACGGCTTATGAAAAAGCAGAAAAGTCACAAAAAATGCCCCCAGCATACTCACTGCCTCCAGTGGATGAATCCTCCACCCGGCAAAATATCCTGCTGCCTCTTCCCGTTTCTTCCGCTTTTTATCTTCATTTACCCAGCTTTCCCATTCTCTGCGTTTCTCTTCACAGCTTCTTTTCAGCTGTTCCGCTTCATTTTCTAACTGATGCAGATCCCGCCAGACATAGGATGCCTCCATCTCTGCCCGCTCTTTCTTTTCGCTGATCAGCTGCCTCTTTTCACGTTCTTCTTTTTCCAGCTCTTTCTTCCGCTCTTTTAAAAGGGCAAGCGCCCCTTCGAGGTCAATCTCGCTGTTCCCGGTTGCATAATAATTTGCCGCATAATTCTTCAGCTCCGCCGCCAGTATTTCTCCGGTCTGTACCCGGAGCTGTCCTATCGAAACTGTATTTTCATAATCACTTTCTGTCATACCACCTAACAGAACTTCCAGATCCCCATGCTCAAGTGACAATTCTTCTCCATCATCTTCACAGATCAGAGAGCCGCCTTTCGCATACCGATCGAAATTTCGTTCCAGCAGGAATTTTCGACCGCCACAGGTAAACCGCAGGATTCCCGCATAAAAGTTTGGATTCTCCCAAGGCTCATAGGTACGGAATGTATCTGTTGCGGCGGCACGCCCGCGCTTTCTTTCCATTCCAAAAAGCATTCCCTTCAGAAAGGTATGCAGCGTTGTTTTTCCCGATTCGTTTTCTCCGTAAATAATATTGATCCCATCCGTAAGCAGGATCTGCTTATTCGTGAACTTACCGAAATTCTTCAGGATCAGTTCTGTTATCTTCATAATTTGCTCCCCTTTGCCTCCAGCATGGCCTGTACTCCCTCAGCCAATGCGATTGACTCCACACTGTCATCCTTTGCTTCTGCAAAGCTTTCTATATACCAGCCCAGAAGATTTCCTGCATTTTGTTTTTTCAACTTTTCATAATCATATGCCGGCTTTGTTTCATCCAGGATTTCGACAATATTTCCATAGGAATCCATCCGGTCGGTATCATAGATCATATCCGGATCCCGAAATCCCCGCAGAATGATTTTATAAATGTTCTGTATACCTCTTTCTCGTATGGCAAGGGCTATTTTTTCTTTCATTTCCCGTCCGGTCATCTCTCTTCCTGCTTCTACTTCCATATGCACATATTCTCTGGATGCAAAAGGAATAAATTCCGTCCGGGTTCTTCCATTTTTAATCTCCCCTTTGATATAACCATGCTTCCCGGTGTCATTTTTATCTGTAGGCTCCAGGGATCCTGCGTAATACATCCGGTCCTTTGCAAGCTCTGCCGGAAGATGAATGTGCCCAAGAGCAATATAATCATATCCCAGCTTCAGTAATTCGTTCTTTCGGAACGGGATATGCTTTTCATCGCCGCCATGGGCCAGAAGGATGGAGGCTATTCCTCTTTTTTCCGGAAGGATTTTCTCATAAAGCGGTTCTGTGATCTCCCGTTCCTCATAGCTGAGTCCGTATATGCGGACCCCAAGCTCTTTAAATTCCATACAGGCAGGTTTCTGAGACAAAAACATGTGCACCGATCCCTGCCATTTATAATTCCGGTAATAGGACGTACTTTTCAGGTAATCATGGTTGCCCGCCATCAGCACGACCTGTGTATGTGTCAGTCTGGAAAATAAATAATCCAGTTCCTTCAGCTCTCTTAAAAGCGGCTGTCTGTGAAACAGATCCCCTGCGATCAGAAGAAGATCTGTCTGTTCTTCTTCACAGATATTTAAAAGACGCTCAAAGCTATTCCACAGTTCTTCCGGCCGCTTTGCGGTGTAAGAACTTCCTGCGTCCGGCTCTGCCCCCAGATGAATGTCCGCTGTGTGTATGAATTTCATTACTTTCTACTCCTCCTTTAAGGGGAAGTGTCACGATAAAACGTGTCTTTCCCCCACTGCTCTCGGCAATGATCTGTCCCTTGTGCAGCTCTACAATCTCTTTTGCAATGGCAAGCCCCAGTCCTGCTCCTCCGGTACTGCTGGATCTCGACGCATCCGCGCGATAAAATTTATCAAAGATCCTCTTCAGGCTCTCTTCCGGTATCGTATCTCCTTCATTTTCAAAACAGATTCTTACCTGGTTCTCCTCCTTGGCAGCCTGGATCAGAAGCACACTTTTCTCCCGGCAGTATGCTATGGCATTTCGCAGAATATTATCAAAAACCCTGGCAAGCTTATCCGGATCTCCCTCGATCAGGATCTCTTCCTCTGCTTCCACCTTGCAGGTCAGCATCTTCTCCTGAAGTACCCCATAGAGTTCGTCTGCAATCTGTTCCAGCATCATGGTCAGATCAATATCTACCTTATCCAGTTCAATATCCTGCAGATTCAACTTTATACTTTCAAAAAACTCTTTCAAAAGATCCCCCAGTCGATTCGCCTTCTCCAGAGATATCTGCGTATATTTGGCGCGCTCCTCTGCCGGCATCTCCGGATGAGAATCCAGCATACTCAGATACGCCACCACAGAAGTAAGCGGTGTTTTTAAATCATGTGCCAGAAAAAGCAGGACATCATTTTTCCTCTGCTCAAGCTTTTCTGCCTCTTCCTCCTGGCTCCTTAATGTCTCTTTAATCTCATTGAGACGATCCTCGATTGGTTTTAACTCCGTAATCAGCCGGATTGGCTGGTCAGACGCTGAAATAATATTTTCAATCCCATCTTCTACCTGTTCCAGATAACGCGTCATTTTTGAAAGTGCCACATAAAAAAACAACGAAAATAAAAGTAAAAAACCGAGGATCATAAAGAACACTTTATTATTGCCGATCCACTGCCAATACAAAGATGTTGCGGTCTCTTCACTCACATGAAAAGCTTCCAATATTCGCAAAAAGCCATTGGCAAAGCTGTCATTATAAATACCATCGATAAAATACTCCAGAATAAATCTGCCAACCAGCACCGTCAGGGCCGTAATAAAAACCGTCTGAAGCAATATGCTCAGTTTTAATTTTCTGTAATTATTCTTCAATTTTGTATCCCACTCCCCAGACAGTCTTGATAAGATCTGATTTTCCAGTCGGTTTACTCAATTTCTCACGCAGATGCCGGATATGTACCATCACCGTATTGTTGCTGTTCTTCAGATACTCTTCATGCCAGACCTCTTCAAATAATCTTTGTGAGCTGATCACCTTTCCGCGATTCTCACAAAGAATCCACAGAATCTCAAATTCCGTCGGTGTCAGCGGAAGAGACTGCTCGTTATAGATGCATTCATGGGATTCTTTATTTAACAAGAGTCCTGCAAAATCAATGATATTCTCAGAATCACTTTTCTTACCATCGTTGTACTGCGTGTATCTGCGCATCTGTGCTTTCACTCTCGCTACCAGCTCCAGCGGGTTGAATGGTTTCGGAATATAGTCGTCAGCCCCCATCGTAAGCCCGGTGATCTTGTCCCGGTACTCCGTCTTCGCGGTCAACATAATCACCGGAAATGTGTATTTCTCGCGGATCTTTCTCAGAATCGTGAAACCGTCAATATCCGGCAGCATCACATCCAGGATTGCCAGATCCACATTTGTCTTCTCAATACATTCCAATGCTTCCTGCCCTGTGTAAAATTTCAAAACATGGTATTCATTTTGCAGATATAATTCTACGACATCCGCAATTTCTTTTTCATCATCTACAACTAAAATATTCATATTTCACTTTTCCTTTCCGTATATAGAAAGATTTGCGTATAAAACAGCAGACCGGAAAACACACCCTTTTGATGCAGTTCCCGGTCCCCTTTTTCTTCATTCTTCTTTTTTACAGTTCGCAGTTATTCACAGTTCTTGGGAACGGAATTACGTCACGAATGTTGGACATTCCTGTAAGATACATGATGCATCTCTCAAATCCAAGTCCGAATCCTGCATGTCTTGTAGATCCGTACTTTCTCAGATCCAGATAGAATCCGTAATCTTCTTCCTTAAGTCCAAGCTCTTTCATTCTTGCAACAAGTTTATCGTAGTCGTCCTCTCTCTGGCTTCCTCCGATGATCTCACCGATTCCAGGAACCAGACAGTCAACTGCTGCTACGGTCTTGTTATCATCATTCATCTTCATGTAAAAAGCTTTGATCTCCTTCGGATAATCGGTAACGAATACCGGACGTTTGTAGATCTCTTCTGTCAGATAACGTTCATGCTCTGTCTGCAGATCTGCTCCCCATGATACTTTGTATTCAAATTTGTCATTGTGCTTTTCAAGGATTTCGATTGCTTCTGTGTAAGTAACTCTTGCGAAATCAGAATTTACAACGTTGTTCAGACGGTCGATCAGTCCTTTGTCTACGAAAGAATTGAAGAAATTCATCTCTTCCGGAGCGTTTTCCATCACGTAGCGGATAACATATTTCAGCATGTTTTCTGCAAGGATCATGTCATCTTCCAGATCTGCAAATGCGATTTCCGGCTCGATCATCCAGAACTCGGCGGCATGACGTGTGGTGTTGGAATTCTCCGCACGGAATGTCGGTCCGAATGTGTAAATGTTGCGGAATGCCTGTGCATAAGTTTCACCGTTCAGCTGTCCGCTTACGGTAAGGTTTGTCTCTTTTCCAAAGAAATCTTTGGAATAATCAACAGTTCCGTCTGCATTTTTCGGCACATTGTTCATATCCAGTGTTGTTACCTGGAACATTTCTCCTGCACCCTCACAGTCACTTCCTGTGATCAGCGGTGTATGTACATATACGAATCCTCTTTCCTGGAAGAATTTGTGGATTGCATAAGCAGTCAGTGAACGTACTCTGAACACTGCCTGGAAAGTATTGGTTCTTGGACGAAGATGTGCAATACTTCTTAAATATTCAAAGCTGTGACGTTTTTTCTGAAGCGGATAATCCGGTGCAGAGGTACCTTCTACAACAACTTCTGTTGCCTGGATCTCAAATGGCTGCTTTGCCTGTGGTGTTGCGACAAGTGTTCCTTTTACAATGATTGCCGCACCAACATTCAGCTTGGAAATTTCGCCAAAGTTCTCCATATTATCATGATATACTACCTGAAGGTTTTCAAAGAAAGATCCATCATTTACAACGATAAATCCAAATGTCTTAGAATCACGGATACTGCGCACCCATCCCCCGATGGTCACTTCTTTATCCAGATATTCCTCTCTGTTTCTGTATAATTCTCTTACTGTTACCAAATCCATCTGTTCTGTTCCTCCGTATTACTCTCTTATATATTTCACATAACCCCAATGAGCCTTGTAAACATTGCCGACAGCTTCTGCTGCCATTTTCTACTTTTGCAATATGTCCAGTATACCATTAAACTACCGCAGTTGCAACGATGTAAAAAGAATCTGATTACATTTGAAAGTACTTTCGCAATGATTTTTTTATTGTACTCTAATCAATATTCCTTAATCGATAGTTCATTTTTCCTTAAGAAATTTTCTTTTTCTTTTATGATATAGACATATTTTGAACACAATTTATCTGTATACTAAGAGTCAGATAGTTGATAAACAACTATCTCCCCCCTCATAAAGTAAGCGCAATCGGGTTACCCCGATTGCCGCACTTTACTCTCATTCCTTTAGAAATTAAATAAAAGCACAAGAAAACCCGCTGGTCGAAAGATCAGCGGGTTTTCTCGTTACTGTTTATGAAACACAAAATATCAGGGAGCTGCAAAACAGCTCCCTAAATCACATACGATTATTCTTCTACATCCTGCACATCATAATACTTGATCAGCGCCTGTGTCCCAAGATCTCCAAGCCCTTCCTGTGCCAACTCTTCATAATTTGACAGTACCAGACTCAGCACCTCAAGACTCAGTCCGCTCATATTCGCCTCAGTCAGCGCAAGCTTCATATCCTTGATGAAATGCTTCATAAAGAATCCCGGTGCATAATCTCCGGCAATGATCTTCGGTCCGAAAACATCCAACTGTTTGCTTCCTGCTGCCCCGGTAGAGACCGAATCAAAAAGGACATTCAGATCCAGTCCTTTGGCCTGCGCATAGGAAAAGGCCTCACATACACCACTTAAGGCACCGGCGATCATAATCTGATTAGCAAGCTTTGCATGCTGTCCACATCCGGCTTTTCCCTGATAATTGATGTTTGTTCCCATTGCTTTGAAAAGCTCCATACAAGCTTCATAATCTTCTTTCTCGCCACCGACAAGGATGGATAATGTAGCGTTTTTTGCTCCGGTATCCCCACCTGTTACAGGCGCATCCAGCACATGGAATCCTTTTTCTGTGCCCTCTTTTGAAATCTTTTCTGCAAGCATCGGGCTTGTAGTTGTCATATCGATCAGATAGGTTCCCGGATCTGCATTTTCCAGAATACCGCCTTCATCGAAGTAAACCTCTTCCACATCTCTCGGAAAACCAACGATGGTGATCACTGCATCACATCCAGGTACACATTCTTTGATAGATTCATGGAAAATTGCACCCTCGCTGATCACATCATCGACTTTCGCTTTTGTTCTTGCGTAAATATGCAGTTCATATCCTGTTTTCATAAGGTTGCGCACCATGGATTTTCCCATGATGCCAACACCGATAAATCCAATTTTTTTCATAGTGAACTCCTCTACTTTGGACTTACAATCTTTCCTGCCACCGCGCAGCTTGCCGCTGTTTTCGGAGATGCCAGATAAATCTCGACCTTAGAAGTTCCCATACGTCCAAGGAAGTTACGGTTGTTGGTTGCAACCACACGTTCTCCGTCTGACAGAATTCCTCCGGTACGTCCACAGCAAAGTCCGCAACCCGGATGGGTAATGATCGCACCTGCCTCAGATAAAGTCGTAAGGATTCCCATATCTGCTGCCTGTTTGTAGATCTTACGGCTCGCCGGAGTCACGATCAGTTTTACAAAATCCGCAACTTTTTTGCCCTTTAACACTTCTGCTGCTGCCTGAAGATCCTCCAGACGTCCGTTTGTGCAAGAGCCGATAAATACCTGATCGATCTCGGTTCCTTCTACCTCGGATACATTTCTGATTTTGTCAACCTGTGACGGAAGGGCCATAACCGGTACAAAATCCTCTGCTTTATAAGTGATCGTTCTCATATAAGTTGCATCCGGATCACCAACCAGACTCTTCTGATAATCATTTAATTCAATATTGCAATACTCGGCAGTTTTCTCATCCGGTGTGAAAAGTGCGCATTTTGCTCCTGCTTCGATTGCCATGTTTGCCATTGTCATACGGCTTGCAACTGTCATATTTTCAATGGTGCTTCCAGCAAATTCCAATGCTCTGTAAGTAGCACCGTCTGCTCTCAAATCACCGATCAGTCGTAAGATGATATCCTTTGACATGACATTTTCCGGAAGTTCACCATCGATCACAACTTTGATCGTCTCCGGTACCTTGATCCACATCGTTCCGGTTCCAAGGATACTTGCCATCTCGGTATAACCGATACCGGATGAAAATGCTCCAACACAACCATAAGTTGTGGTATGGCTGTCGGTTCCGAATGCGATATCACCCGGTTTAACATAGCCAGCCTCTGTCATCAGCTGATGGCAGATTCCGTCACTTCTGTGTACATGTGTAAGTCCGTATTTATCTGCAAATGCATCTCCGGTACGAAAATGTCTGGTATCATCCTGCTGACTTGCCGGAACCAGATGATCATAGATCAGAACAACCTTGTCCGGATCATGCAGTTTCGTAAATCCCATTTCTTCAAATTTTTCTGCCACAAAGGGGATGAAAATATCATGGATCATCACGCGGTCAACGTTAACCGTCACAATGTCTCCCGGCTTTACAGCTTTTCCTATATTGTGTCTGATAATTTTTTCAATAATCGTCTCGCCCATTTTCTTCTCCTTTCCGGTTAATCCAGTCCATTCAGCTTGCGCATGGCTTTTACCAGACCGCCAGCCTGAATAATGCTCATCAGATTCTCCGGCAGAGAAGCAATCGGATATTCCTTGCCATTATAATCCACATGCTCATTCATCACTACCGTGATCTCGTCGCCCTCTTTCATATCATCATAAAGATCCGGCTGTTCAATCAGAAGGAGTCCGTTGTTGATCGAATTACGGAAAAAGATCCTTGCAAATGATTTGGCGATCACACACTGCACACCCATTGCCTTGATGATCTCCGGTGCCTGTTCTCTTGACGAACCGCAACCAAAGTTCTTTCCTGCTACAATGATATCCCCCTTCTGGATCTGTCCGGCAAGTTCCGGACGAAGAGGAGAAAAGCCATACTGCTTCATATCATCGATTGTCTTGAGTGCAAGGTATTCAGTTGGAATGATGATATCGGTATCAATGTCATCTCCAAGAACCCATACACGTCCTGTAAATTTATCCATCTTATGTCACCTCGTCAAACGTAATTTCGTCTCTTACACATCACTTGCCAGTGCAATTTCTCCGGCAATGGCAGATGCTGTAACGGTTGCAGCCGATCCAAGATATACCTTGGAACTCGGATGTCCTGCACGTCCCTTAAAGTTGCGGGTTCCTGTACTGATCAGGACTTCATTTTCACCGATTACGCCCTGGCAGCTTCCCCAGCATACACTACAGTTCGGGTTCATCACGATCGCACCTGCATCCATGAAGATGTCGATCAGTCCTTCTTCCAGAGCCTGTCTGTAAATAGTCTGACTTGCCGGAACAACAAGGAATCTTACTTTTTCAGATACTTTCTTTCCTTTGATAACCTGTGCGCCTACACGGAGATCTTCGATACGTCCGTTGTTGCAGGATCCAAGGAATGCCTCATCAATCTTGATACCGCGCACGTCTTTTGCCGGCGCAAGATTGTCTACAAAATCCGGTTTTGCAACAACCGGCTCTACCTTGGATAAGTCAAATGTATATTCTCTTACATAATGCGCATCCGGATCGCTGTGATATACAGCCTTTGGCTCGCGTCCATGCTCTTTTAAATATTCCATTGCCACATCATCAACTTCAAAAATACCGGTCTTAGCTCCGGCTTCTACTGCCATATTGCAAAGTGCGATACGGTCACTGATTGTCAGAGTCTTCGCGCCCTCTCCGGTAAATTCCATCACCTGATAGTTACATCCGTTGGCCCCGACTTCACCGATGATGGTAAGGATCAGATCTCTCGCATATACACCTTCCGGCAGCTTTCCAACCAAGTTGAATTTCACAGTCTCCGGTACCATTACCCAGGAAGTTCCTGTTACCATACCGTAAAGGAAGTCTGTACATCCAACACCGGTTCCGAATGCACCAAGTGCACCGTAAGAACAGGTATGGCTGTCTGCACCAAAGATCAGTTCTCCCGGACGAACATAATTTTCCATCATAATCTGGTGGCATACACCTTTCCCTTCCCAGAAATCAATGTGATTTGCCTTTGCAAAATCACGCATCTTCTTCTGGGATGCGGCTGTCTTTGGACAGTCAGACGGTACGTTATGATCTACGATAAATACCAGCTTGCCTGTATCTGCAATATGTGGATTTTTTAATTTATTATTATACATATCAACGGTAAGATGTGTAGTTCCGTCATTACTCATCAGACGATCCAGTTCTACTGTATGGATGTCACCCGGCTTTACGCTTTCCACACCGGCTGCCGCTGCAATGATCTTTTCAGCAATTGTCATTCCCATCGTCTATTCCTCCTCACGGTTCAGAGACGCAATAAGTCCGCCCTGATTCAAAATATTCTGCATATATTCCGGCAGTTTTGTGCAGGAATAAACCTTTCCATTTGCCTCAGCGGTTCCTTCCAACATATGAAGCTCCATCTGATCTCCGGTCTTTACTTCATCCGGAAGGTCTTTACAGACAATAGCAGGAAGTCCGATATTGATAGCATTTCTATAAAAAATTCTTGCAAATGATTTTGCGATAACAGCTTTTACACCTAACGCTTTTAACACACCCGGAGCCTGCTCTCTGGAAGATCCACATCCAAAGTTCTCTCCTCCGACCACGAAATCTCCCGGTTTTACCTTCTGTGCAAAATCCGGATCCAGAGATTCAAATGCATGGCTCTTCATCTCCTCAAGATTCGGCAGCAACAGATACTGGGATGCGATGATCTGGTCTGTATCCAGATCGTTATGAAATTTAAAAATAGTCCCTTTTTCCATAAAGCATATTCCTTTCTGTATACACATGATTCCTTTATTTTAAGGCTTTTCCGGCATTTCCGCAAGGGAATATTTTAACAGGCTAACGTTGTACTTTATTCAATTCCTATTTTTCATAGGTCCCCTTGCAAATGATTTTTTCTTTTTGCATAAAGATTTTTCCACCTGCAATATAACTGTCAAGCTTCAGGTCATTGTCCCACACAAGCAGATCTGCATCGGCTCCTTTTTGTATTGTCCCTTTCTTACCCTGCAATCCCAGTGCCTCCGCTACATGTGATGTCATATATGGAAGTGCATCTTCCAGCTTCATATCAAGCTCATGTACCATATACAGAAGTTCTTCCCGCAGCGCATCTACTGAGGAAACACCGATTTCCAACAGGCTTCCGTCTTCTCTGTATTTTGACCAGCTTCCGTGTCCGTCGGAGCTGATGGTAATATGCTCCGTCGGGATTCCCTTTTCTTTTGCTTCTAAAATGCATCCGCCCGGACAAAAGTCCTCACTGATGCCACAGGTGAGATCGATGTATCCACCCTTTTCAAGCAACTGATAGCCCTCTTCCAGAAGACCTTTTCTGCGGTTCACATGAGTCGGACGGAAAATCTTGATCGGAATCATACTCTTTTCCAAAGCTTCAAACACCGGCGATAATCCAGCATCTGCATCTCCCATATGCAGCACCACGATTCCAGGTTTTCCGCTTAACATACCTGCCGTTCTGGTCTTGCTCGCAAGCTGGATCAGTTCACTTTCCGTCACATTCGGTGCCCGATGATCTGAAATGGCAAGTTTCACGCCAAGTACTTTTTCAACAAACATAATATCCCGATCTACCTCTCCAGTAATAGTCGGACTTGGATATCCATATGCACCGGTAAGCATATACGCACTTACCCCTTCTTCGCATAAAGCCTGTACTTTTGCGTAAAGATTTTCAACACTCCTTGTAAGTCCGTCCGTTCCAAGAAGTCCTACAACCGTTGTAATTCCGCCTTTTACCAGTTCTGACAGCTGAAGTTCCGGTGTACGGGTATGAAAGCTTCCTTCCCCACCGCCTCCGGTAACATGAACATGCTGATCAATAAACCCCGGTGTAAGAATTCTTTCCTCTGCATCAATAACTTCACATGCGATCGGAAAATCCTCGATCTTATCTTCCATACATTCAATTTTTCCCCCACATACTAAAAGATCCTTTTTTCCAACATACTCCGGTGCATAAACTTTTGCATTTTTAATAAGTAACATTTTCTTTCCTCCTCTTTATGACATTCTTTTATTTTCATACATTAATTTGTCTGCCTGATGAATTGCCTCCGCAATCGGATGTCCCCATGTGTATCTACTATCTCCCTTCCCTCTTAATTTTATCTTTCTATATTATCCTGCTTCTTCAGCAATTCCAAAAGCTCTTTTTCAGGAAGCGGCTTGGAAAAATAATAGCCCTGAATCATCTCGACTCCCCAGCTGCTGATCTGTTCCATTTCTTCCTGTGTTTCCACCCCTTCGGAAACAATATGATAATTCATTTTATGAAATGTTTCTACAACACTTTCATAGAAAATTGCCCGTTTCTCATCCCTGCAGATATCAAAAAGCAGAGATCTGTCAACCTTGATCACAGAAAACGGAAGACTCATTACCGTATTCAGATTCGCATATCCGGAACCAAAATCATCCAGACACAAACCAATGCCAGCGTCCGTAAATTCCTCCGCAACTCTTCTTAGACCCGCATTGCATTCAGTCGCAACCGTTTCCGTGATTTCAAACTGTATCCAGTTATGTGGAATCTTATAAGCATCCATAATCCGGATAAAATGTCTGCTACAGTCATTTCTCATCAGATCCAGAGAAGACAGGTTCACTTTTACATTCAGAAGATGCCTCATCAGGTATCGGTTTTCTCCTAAAAATCTGCAGACACGACTAAACTGTAGATCTGTGATCTGTTCGATCATATGATTTTTTTCTGCAATCTGAATAAATACATCTGGTGCGATCCAGCCAAGCTCCGGATGCTGAAGGCGACTTAGCGCTTCCAGTGTGATAAAGCATTTTTTCCGTGTAGAGTAAACCGGCTGATAGTATATCTCGAACAGATCCTCCGTAATCGCCTTATGCAAATACTGTTCTACCCGTTTATTATAAAGGAAACCATTCATCGTCTGATAATCATCCTGTATCACCTCTGTCAGACCATTTTTCGCAGATAAGGCTTCCAGATATTCAGCATATTCTAGAATAAGCCCGCTGTCTCCGAGTTTCTGCGCATTCATGATCCCGCTTATGATCACAGGCATCGTAATAATTTTATTGTTGACATTCAGCTTACTGTTTCCATCAAACATTCTCTTCAGCTGCGTAAGATAATATTCATATTCTTCAAGTGAACCAGTAAGTATCATAAAACTCTTTCCCGTTGTACGAAATGCTTTTTTCCCGCACATCTCACCAAGTTTTCTTGCTGTCAGCTTTAAGATTGAATTACCGCCCTGTACCCCTGCGATTTTATTAATGTGCTTCAATTGATAAAGATACACCGTAATAATGTGAAATGATTTTCCCGCACTGATCAGCTCATTGCTTTTTCTGGCCAGATACAGATGATTATATAATCCGGTAAGTGTATCGATATTTGCATGAGGATTGTTGATCGTAATAAATAGTACCAGAATTCCCAGACTCATACCAAACCCTGTTGTAAGAAGCGGATGATATAAAAGCTGGATCACCACTCCCGCACCGGATATCAACAGGATTTCCAGCAGGCTCTTCACTTTTTGATAGCCCAGTTTTTTCCGCCATATGACAATAAGGATCAAGGCTGCTGCCATATGACAAAGTGCACTGTAATACATCAGCATATACCATGGACCTTTCATATAGCCTGCCGGTATATCAAAATAAAACAGCTTTTCTGTGAACGGGTTTGTCAGAATCATCCCCATCAGAATGAATGTCGGCACACCTGATAAAAACATCTTTTTTGCCGAAATGATCTTATTATCATGTAATGTCTGAATATAACAGATCACCGTAAACGGCAGCAATGCCTGAAGCAGATAAAAGATCGTTGTTGCAAGCATTGCAGCAATTTCACAATTACTATTTGGAAAAGAAATATAATAATTACTGGCAAGTTCCGCAACCACATCTAAAATACCGATGACGGCAAAGAAAAGGAATACCTGATTATTCAGATCCTCTGCTCTTTTCTGTCCCAGAAAATACCATAAAACCAGCAACAATATAACCATTGCCGCAATAAGAAAATCTATATTATAAGTCATATTTATCCTCCGCCGGTTTTTATTTATTTGAACAAAGCATATCGTCTGCCTGCTGTTTCCAGTCACTGAATGAAAGAAGACTACCATTCTTTTCTCTCAGATAACTATACCCGAACTTCAGCCGCACAGGCTGTCTGTTTCCACATTCTTCTTCCATCTCTTCTTTTATAAAATGCTCCCATTCTTCCGGTGTCTTTTGCGGGTTTTTTACGATAATCGCAAACTCACCACCATCAACACGAAAACTTACTGCCTGCTGTTCCAGAACACTCCTTTCTGCACTCTGGATGCTTCTTGCCGTTCGGATAACCGTTTCATCACCCATCTGTCTTCCAGACATATCATTAATCTTCTTCAGTTCTGCAATTTTCACAAACAACAATAATACATTTTCAAGTAAAATCGCACCCTCCTGAATCTCTTCAAGATACATCTCAAATGATTTCCGGTTTTTCATATCTGTCATCCGGTCTTCCAAGGACATTCTCCTATAAACCTCCTGTTCCAGGCAAAACTGAATGTTGTTGGATACTTTACAAAGCAATCCCCAAAACAAAACAGCAATATAAAGAAGAATGCCAAACTGGAAAATAGATTCATACCAGTAAATGGATAATACCCAGTACAGTACCAGTGCGATTACACCGCTTATCCCTAATACACCAAATGCCTTTAGACAGAGATTTACTTCCTTCTCCTGCGTTTTCCGATACTCTTTCCACAAAAGAAGGATCATAGACACAACCCCCGTAAACAATAAGAGATGTGTGATATATAACATATGTATAAAAGGAATCTTAAACAGAAGATGCAGAATCCCCTGTAAAACAGCATTTGCATAAAGAAGAAAAATCCAAACCTGCGGTATCCATCTTACACTTTCACTTACTGTATTTTGTATAAATAGCAGCATAGGAACAGACATCGTCATAAACGCATAAAAGGATACCAATGTTCCTGCTGCACTCTGACTGCCATACATCTGGTAAATTCCTGAATCCAGAATACACCACAAACTGCATAAAAGCAAAAACAATGCTACATTTAAAAATCTCTTTTCTACAATCTGCCTGTATCTGGTATAGAAAAAGACAATCACCGAAACGAGACCGAGACCGGTCATTCCCAAAACTACCAGTATCGAAAAAATCGATCCTAGCAGATGCTGTCTGAAAACAGAACAAAACTCTCCGATCATCGGAGCATACACATATAGTCTGGCATTCTTTTTAGTTTCATAGCTGATTGATAACACTTCCTGCCCGATTTTCTCCGGCAAAGAAATATCTGCCCATATTTTCCCTTTCATCTGCCTGTTTTTTTCAAATCTATTATCCTTATATTGGTAGAGAAGCCGGTCTCCTATGCAGACTTCCAGCTGATCCTGTATTCCTCGGATCGACAAGATTTTTCCCTTATCAGCCTCTGATAACATATCATTGTAAAGAATGATCTGCCCATCTTTATCCGCTGTAACAAAACACGGCAATTTGAGCTCCGTCTTTTTCCCATCCTTCAGCTGATACCATCCATTGCTGAAGGTGTACAACTCGCCCCTTTCCGACTCCGTACCCGGCTGATACAGTATTCTGACAAAAATAAGCAACAATGTCACAATGAGCATAATGCAGAATGCTTCAATTTTTTTCCATTTCTTTCCTTTTTTCATTTCCCTCATCTCCTATGCATTCTGCCGGAAGCTTTTCTACATAGAAAATGTAATTTCCTATGAAACAAAAAAGTCACCTGCGTTATACAGGTGACTAAAATTTAAGCCGAATAACTTTTTTCACTTACTCTATTAACCTATCCTCATCTTCTTATTGCAACCGGCTGACATAGCGTACTGCCTTAGTCCCTTTGGCTTTGCGTCACAGTTTTTCAACAGCTTTGCCCCTATAAACATAATTCAAGTATAGCATATTCAAGATGACGAAACAATATTTTAATTATTATAATAATCTATAGTTTTACACATAATCCATAACAAGAAACATCGGATACTTTCTGATATATTCTTCCATCTGCTCAATGGCTCCCGAAAGCTGATTTTCAATATATTTTCTGTTATTTTTTGATGTAGGAAGCACATTCTTCACATACCGCATTTTTATATATGGTATATTATATTTGTATACCAAAAAATCTGGAAACAATTGTTTCCAGATTTCTCCTAGAGGCGCCAACCAGATTTGAACTGGTGATAGAGGTGTTGCAGACCTTTGCCTTACCACTTGGCTATGGCGCCATGCCTTACGTACTGTTAAGTATAACAAATACGTAAGATGAAGTCAAGAAAATCTGTATGTTAAAATCCAAGATCTTCATTTACCAGAATGACTTTGATGCGCTGCGGTGTCTTGGAATATCTGGTGATCAGGATCTGACAGCAGATCGTATCCGGTGTTTTGCAGTCGAAACAAGCACCTGTTTTACAACAAGGAGTGCTCAGGTTGAAACGCTGTGCGTTGATCGGCGCGGCTTCATTTCTTGCACGGGACATGGCAGAATCTACATCGCGTGTAACCTTATTCATTCCGATGATCATCAACACATTCCGTGGTCCGGCAGCGATAGAGGATACACGGTTGGAATGTCCGTCGATATTGATCATAATTCCATCTTCCGTGATCGCATTTGCACTGGTCAGGAAGTAATCACAATCATATGTCGCAAGTTCGATCTTGCGCTTATCTTCCGGTGTCGGTGCGGTATCGCGGTTGTATACCTGATAATTTCCCTGACAGACAGCTTCTTTTAAGCCAATCTCATTGACAGACATGGAACCGCCCCAGGAGATGCTGCTTCCTTCCGGGATTAATTCTAATGCTTTCTTCAGAGCCTCTTCTTTGGAGTCTGTATAATAAGCTTCCATGTTGCGGGCTGTAAGTTCTTTTACAATCTTTGCGCCTAACATCTGGTTTCGTTTGATTCGATTCTGATCCATAATGAATCCCTCCCTCGTTTATGTTGTTTAGATATTTCTACTTGAAATTATAACACAGATTCAGGTCCGTAGTCTTTGAAATCATGCAGAAGTTGAGGGGATGATCATTTATATACTGCGCTTTTCCAGCCTTAAAATATAAAAAGAAAGCATGATGTTTGTCCGGTTCTCATTGGTCAGGATATCATAATCCAGAAGTTCTTTTATCTTATTCAGTTTATACGACAGCGTATTCTTATGACAATAAAGTGCATCTGCGGTATGGATGATACTACAGTCATGATCAAAGTAGACTTCCAGGATATGCAGATAATCGGTATGATGCACAGCGTCATAGTCAAGAATCGGGCCAAGTGTGGAGTTCAGGAAATCCGTTGTCAGAGATTGATTGTGGATATCGGCCAGAAGTTTGTATACACCAAGCTTATCGTACTCAAGGAAGTTCTTTGGGAGAGCAGTTTTGGTGAGCTGATAGGCGGTAAATGCGGTCTCGTAAGAGCGGTGAATGTCTGTAAGCTGCGAGACCGTAGTTCCGATCCCGACATAGACATCGGAGTTATTCTGACAGACATCGTAGAGCTTCTGAGATATATCGTTTACAGATTCACCGGCAAACAATACGATCAGATGCTTCCCTTCTTCATATACGATCCCTTTAGACATGAAATAACGGATCTTCTTTTCCAGCTGTTCCAGGTAAGAATTACCGGAATCACTGTCATAAGTGTGGCAGCTGATTATGAGGACAGTATAGTTCATGTCGCGGAAGAATCCATTGCTTTCCAGAGGATTCAGATAGGAGTCTTCATTCTCGGGGTAATAGATCGCATTTTTCAAAGCAGCGGCAAGACTGGTCTCGCGGTGTTCGTTTTTTAATAGAATCTCAGAAAAGATCCGCATGATATCAATGAACGGAGTGTCCCAGGAAGTGGAGAACAGCGGAAGCTGTATTTCATTGCAATAGTCGATAATCTCCTGGGAAAATGCAGGACGCGATTTTACAGAGATGATCAGTCCGCTGGCGTGTGCGTCTTTCAATGACTTTAAGAACTCTTTCAGCCAGTCCTGAGAGGTAAAATTCAGACCGGAGTTAAAGATCAGTTCATCACCGTGGAGCAGATGGGAGAATTCACCCTGTTCGACGGTATGGATCCAGGTTACTTCTTTATCATAAAAACTATTGGTATGAAGGATGACATCAAATTGGTTGTTAATTGCTTTATACAGGGACTGTAATTTAATTGCCATAAGTGTGGTCCTCCTGATATATGTTGATCAGAGTATAGATATATTTTATCATAATTGTGTGCGACACACAATTTATAGAATAAAATCTGTCGATTAAAACTATATTCATAGTGAATTTCATATGATATATTGTATGAGAAGTACAAAAGAATGAATATTCAACCCCGAAAAATGTGCTTCTAAAAAAATCCATTCTCTAGATTTTTAAAAGACAGAAAGCTCTTCAACGAAAGTTGAGGAGCTTTTTGTGGTTCCAAAAAGAAAAAAACAGAGCGCACTCTATTTACAGGCAGTACCAATGGTGCTAGAATGAGTAACATCATATTGATACAACAGATACAACTGTCCTGACCAGGAAAGATGTCCAGCCGAGGCAGTATACCAGGAAAAGACGGAGGAATGAAAAAATGAAATCAATAAAAAGTGGAAAAATTGTAATTATCGGAGCAGGACATGTAGGATCTCATTGCGGACTGAGTCTTATGATGCAGGGACTGGCAGATGAGATCGTATATATTGATATAGATAAGAATAAAGCGGTAATGCAGGCACTTGATCTTGATGATATGGCCTCTAATCTAGACAGAGATTTTACAGTGAGAGCCGGAGATTATTCCGACTGTGCGGATGCTCATATTGTTGTGATGGCGGCCGGAAAGAGCCGTCTTCCGGGGCAGACAAGGCTGGATATGTTCGATGATTCGATCAAGATGATGAATACGATCGTAGGACCGTTAAAAGAGTCAGGATTCCATGGAATTCTGATCGGCATTTCCAACCCGGCAGACATCATTGCTGATTTCTTAAGAAAAAGACTGGGACTTCCAAGAAGTCAGGTATTCAGCACCGGAACATCTCTGGATTCAGCAAGACTCCGCAGAATGTTATCTGAGATCACCGGCGTAAGCCGTCATTCCATTCAGGCTTATTGTATGGGTGAGCATGGGGATTCACAGTTCATTCCGGTATCACATATACAAATTGGCGGAATACCGGTAAAAGAATACCTGAGCATTCATCCGGAATACCGGGATAAAATGGATTTTGATAAGATCAGTGCGGAGGATAAGGTCTGTGGATTTCACATCGTAGAAGGAAAAGGCTGTACAGAATTTGGAATCGGTGCCGTACTCAGCAATATTACAAGAGCAGTCATGCATGATGAAAAGAGGATCCTTCCGGTATCCGTTCTCCTTGAAGGAGAATATGGAGAACAGGGTATTCCGGCGGGAGTACCATGTGTAATCGGGAAAAACGGTGTGGAAGAGATTCTGGAAATCTCCCTGACAGAGAAGGAAAAAGAGCAGCTTCATAATTCATGTAACGTCATCCGGGGATTCGTCGAGAAAGCCGATCAGATGTAAAAAATCGTTAATATTTTAATTACTTTTGGATGTGTTGCATTTTATATTGTCCTATGTTACATTGACAACAGAGTACAAAAAGAATCAGAAAGAGCCAAAAAACAGTGCCCCTCTAACAACAGAGACCGGAACAGGATAACCGGCAGACAAGTATGTCTTATAGGAGGTAATTGTAACATGGCAATTTCAATCGGCATTAACGGATTTGGACGCATTGGACGCGTAGCACTCCGTATCGCCATTAATCAACCAGACACTTTTAAAGTATGCGGAATCAATGTACGGAATGCAGACCTGGGTTATATGAAGTATATGATCCGGTATGATTCTACATTTGGACGTTTTCAGGGAGAACTGGATACATATGAGAATGGACTGATCATTGAAGGACAGAAGATTCCTGTATTTTCAGAATCAGATGCGGCATTGATTCCATGGGGAGCATGTGGTGCAGAGTATATTATTGATGCAACAGGTGCATACTGTACAACGGAAAAGGCAAAAGCCCATTTAGAAGGCGGTGCGAAGAAAGTTATTATCTCAGCACCGGCAAAAGACGGGGATACACCGACATTTATCATGGGAATTAATCATGACAAATATACATCGGATATGCCGGTTGTATCGAATGCATCATGTACTACGAATTGTCTTGCACCAATCTGTAAAGTTCTGGAAGATAATTATGGAATCGAATATGGGTTGATGTCAACGATTCATGCTGCAACTGCAAAACAAAAGGTTGTGGACAGCCGTTCCCAGAAAGACTGGAGAACCGGACGTTCGGCATTTGGTAACCTGATTCCATCTACAACGGGAGCCGCAAAAGCAATCTCGCTTGTCATTCCGGCTTTAAAGGATAAGATGAGTGGTATTTCTTACAGGGTTCCAACTTCAGATGTATCAATTGTTGATCTGAATGTAGCGTTAAAGCAGCCGGCATCATACGATGAGATCTGCAAAAAGGTCCGGGAGGCCTCTGAGACATATTTGTCTGGTATCCTGGATTATGTAGAGGATGAAGTGGTATCTTCAGATTTTATCGGAGATTCACATGCATCGATCTTTGATGCAAGGCAGGGAATTCAAGTGAATTCCCACTTTTTCAAGGTCATCTGTTTCTATGACAATGAGTGGGGATATACAAGTCAGATATTCCGGCTGATTGAGCATATGGACAGGATAGATCACAATCGCTAATAATTAAGATGACGACAGGGGCATGTAAGATCTGATTCTGATGTAACACGTTTGATTTTATATCATACACTTCTGTAAGGGACATATGGATTCGTTATTACGATTATGAACCAGACAAGATGCGGACAGAAAAAAGCAGGCAAAGCTTTTGCTGTCCGCAGAAAATAAGAAAAAATCTGAAAAATAAAAATTTTTCAGAAAATTCAAAAAAACACTTGCCAAACAACCGAGTCTATGATATATTAAATCTCGGTCGTGTGAAAAGCACAATGACAAATAAATATACGGCTCCATGGTCAAGCGGTTAAGACATCGCCCTTTCACGGCGGTAACACGGGTTC
>ERZ772900.390-NODE-390-length-46475-cov-9.956786_pt1 | contig 46475 bp, 40 predicted proteins | sample MGYA00512124_ERZ772900 | MGnify/ENA primary metagenome ERZ772900 (study PRJEB29015, sample SAMEA2737716) | human gut metagenome | biome: human gut; feature: human-associated habitat; material: faeces | place: China | collected 2012 ... | reverse complement strand
ACCGCGTGGGCGGTAATGCGCTTCTGGACGTATTCGTTTTCGGAAGAATTGCCGGTACTCGCCGTTGATATAGAAGGCCCAGTACATCCCGTCGGTGTCATAGTCCAGCGTGATGCCGTTGACGGTCTTGACGTACAGCCCATAGCTGCTGTCCTCACCGGCAATAACGCCCTGATCCAGCAGGGCCTTGCCCACGGTGTCGGCGTCGGTCTTGACGGTGAACGTCACCTTGCCGCCGTCCTTGTCCACCACCTCCGTGGTGAAGGACTTGGCGCCCTCACCGATGGTGGCGCCGTCCTTGGCCACGCCGTTTACCACGCCATTGTCCTTCTGGCCGCAGCCCACCATCACCAGCACCATTACCAGTGCCAGCACGCCGGTCACCATCTTTTTCATGTTTGTTACCTCCAAATTTTAATCATGTAACCCCAGCAGCAAACTGCCGTGTGTCACCTCTACCATAATATCTTGCCCAATAAAGTGATTGCTTACACCCAGCGGCACCGAGGCCGTCAAGGTCGCCCCCTCCAGCGGGTACTGCGCCCCCCGGATGGTGACACCCTCAGCGTCCGGCCCCACGCAGAAAACCGACAAAATGCCCTCCGGACGGGCCGGAAACACGATGCTGCCGTCCCGGATGGCGGTCCATCGCTCGCCCCGTCCGTGGAGCCAGCCTTCGGCCCCGTGATCCGCCAGATACAAAAGCGCCTGAAGGTTGGCCACGGTGTGATCCGTCCGCTGGCCTCCCATGCCGCCATAGAGATGGAACAGTGTCTCGCCCCGCTCCAGCCCCCGCTTGACGGCCAGCATCATGTCCGTATCGTCCTTCTCCACCGGCACCCGCTCCACATGGGGCAGCGCCGGTACCTCCGCCAGCGAATCGAAATCCCCCAGCAGCAGCTGCGGCTCCACCCCCGCCCTCCGGCAGGCGGTGTATCCGCCGTCGGCGGCGATCACATAGTCCTCCGCACCGGGCCGTTCCTCCAGCCCGTCAAAATCTCCTGCGCCGAAAATATAGCACGCCATATCCGTCACCTCTGCTCCTTCGTTTCCTCCTCAGGCAGCTGATGCAGCCGCTGACGCAGCTCGTGGATGTGCCGGGCCGCCTCTGGATACTTCCGCTGGAACCGCTGCTCCAGCTCCTCTCGATGGGCCGCCAGATACGAAGCGATCTCCGGGTGTTGACGCCGCAGCGCCTCCGTCACCCGTTCCCGCTCCTGCTCCAGCTCCAGCAGCACCGCATCCTCCGACCGCTCCAGCAGCCGGGAAAGCTCTGCCAGATGCTCCTCCAGATGCTGTAAAATAGCGTCCCGATCGATCACGCCCTGCCACCGGCCCCGCTCCAGCAGGAACTCCAGCTCCTGCTCCCGCTGCTCCGGCTTCGTCTCCTCCAGCGTCTGCAAAACCTGTCCCGTCATGGCATCCAGCTTGCTCTGGGCTTCCTCGCCGTAGGCCCACTCCAGCTCCTGCGTCTGCCGCAGCAGCTCCGGCACCGCATGGCGCATCTCCTCCGGGATCCACTGCTTCACCTCGCCCTCTGCGGCGCCGCAGTCCTCCAGCGCCGCATACAAGGTCCGGCGCACAGCGCCCTCCTCGATGAGTTCCCCGGCCCCGAAGCGCCGCAGCTCGTCGTTGACCTGTCCGATATGCTCCGTCAGGTACAGCCGCACCCCCTGCTCCTTCAGCCGCCGGTACAGCAGCACCAGCCGTTCCGCCGAGGTCAGATCCACGCTGACGATGCCGCTGGCATCCACGATCACCGCCCGGATACCGGGCTTCACGCAGTTCTCCACATCCTTCTGGAACCGGTCGATGTTGGCAAAGAACAGTCCGCCGCTGAACCGGTACAGGGCCACTCCCTCCAGCGGATGCGCCTGACTCATGCGCCCCAGCGGGTAGAAGCCCGGCTGCCCGGAGATGACCCCCAGCAGCTCCCGGCTGGGCTGGGAGGCCCGCCGGATCACATCCACGAAGGACAGCAGCACGCCGATGACCACACCATAGATGGTCCCCAGCACCAGCACGCCCAGAAAGGCCGCCAGAAAAATGGCCAGCTCCTTCCGATCCGCCCGCAGCAGCCGGTGGGCCATGTCGAACTCCACCGCCCCCAGCAGGGCCGAAATAACGATGGCCGTCAGCACCGGCACCGGCAGCAGCCGGATCAGCCCGCTGCCCCACAGCAGCACCGCCGCCATCCCCGCTGCCGCCACCAGCGACACCGCTTGGGTCTTGCCCCGGTACTGCACATTCATGGAGGAGCGGGACACGCTGCCGTTTACCGGGCAGCAGCCCACCATGCCGGCTCCCAGATTGGCCGCCGCAAAGGCCAGCAGCTCCTGACTGTCCCGAATCTCATAGCCGTCCCGCATGGCGAAGCTGCTCTCGGCCAGCAGCGTCTCCGCCATGATGACCACCGCCACCGGCAGGCTGTTGCCCAGCCCCTCCGTCAGGCTGACAGCGCTCCAGTCCGGCAGATGCAGCGCCGGAAGTCCCGGCTCCACTGCGCCCAGACACGCTACGCCATGCCCCGGCAGGTCAAACAGCACCGTGGCCAGCGCCCCCAGTCCCATCACCACGATGGCCATGGGGAATTTGGGTCTCAGCCGCTTGGCCGCCAGCAGGATCACCAGCGCCGCCGCCCCCAGCCCCAGAGACAGGGGATGGACCTGCACCCCGGCCAGATGCCGCACCAGCTCCGGCAGCTCTCCGGTACCGGCGGTGCCGCCCATGAGCTTGGGCAGCTGCATCAGAATGATGGTGCAGCAGATACCGCTGATAAATCCCCCCATCACAGAGGTGGACACGAACCGCAGCACCCGCCCCGCCCGCAGCAGGGCAAACAGCAGCAGCCATACCCCCACGTAGAAGGTCAGAACCGGCACCACCCGCTCCGCCTCGGCGGAGCCCATGGCGATGCCCATACCTCCCAGCACACCGCCGATCATGGCCGCCGGGGCGGCATCCACGCCGAAGATGAACTGCGGCGACGTAGACAGCAGCGCAAACAGGATCACCGGCAGCAGTGATCCGTACAAACCATATACCGCCGGAAGCCCGGCGATCTGGGCATAGCCCATGGAAATGGGGATGGACACGGCGGCAATGACCACGCCGGACAGCACGTCCTGCCCCAGCCACTTCCGCTGATAGCCCTTCCCCGTGGGAAACAGATACCTCATCCCCGCTGCCTCACTTCAACTTCTGCTGATGCATCCATACATCCATCACCAGACTGTGGGGCAGGAGCTTCGTCAGCCCCGTCTGGAACCGGGCCACAAAGCCGAACTGGCTCACATCCTTCCCCCGCTTGGCATCCCGCCATGCCCGCTGCACCATCTGCTCCGGCTCATACATGGCCACATACTTCTTCACCACCGATTCACCGCCGTTGACGGTGGCACGGGCAAAGAAGGCCGTCCGGGTCCAGAAGGGGCAAAGAGCCATGACCCGGATACCCCGGCCTCGCAGCTCCCGGTTCAGCGCCCGGCTGAAGCTCAGCACAAAGGCCTTGCTGGCCCCGTACACGTCGATATACGGAATGGGCTGGAAGGCCGCCACCGAGGCGATGTTGATGATCTGCCCGCCCTCCGGCATATAGGGGATCGTCAGCTGACACAGGGCCATCACCGCCTGACAGTTCAGATCCACCATGTTCAGGTTCACCTCCAGCGGCGTATCCACCACCGCCCGGAACTTTCCGAAGCCGCTGGCGTTCACCAGCAGGCCCACCTCCACCGGCTCCTCCGCCAGTGCCTTGACGTAGGTTCCGAAGCTGCTGCGGTCCGTCAGATCCAGCGCCAAAGGCCGCACGGGAAACGGCACCCGCTCCCGCAGCCCCTCCAGCGCCGCCTCATGGCGGGCGATGACCCATATCTCATCAAAGCGACCGAAGGTGTCCACGGTCTCAGCGAACCGGCGTCCCATACCGCTGGAGGCCCCGGTGATAACTGCAATACGCTTCATATTGCCTGCTCCTTTCCGTTGACGCAAAGGGAGACTGCCGGCGGGCTCTCCCTCCCGGCAGTCTCCGCTGTCCTGCTTATTCCTCGCTGAACCAGCACCGCACATAGGCGGCCAGCCCCGGAACGATCTCCTTCATGTACTTCTCCGTGGTGTTGACGCACAGGTGATAGGACTCCTTGGCGCCCCACTTGGTATCGCTGTACATCTGGCGGTACTGGGCACGGTTCTTATCCACCTGCTTGATCATCCGCTCGATCTCGTTGCGGGTCAGATGCTCCCCCTCCGGAGCCCGGCGGATGCAGCGCTCCACCTTGGCCTCCATGTCGGCGTAGATAAACAGGTTCAGGGGGTGATAGTCCTTCAGGATCACATCGGCGCAGCGGCCGATGATGACGCAGTCCCCCTGCTTGGCGAAATTCTCGATGATCTGGCGCTGGGCCGCCGCCACCCGGATGGGCTGCTCCATGATCTCCATGGAGGGCATGGCGAACCGATGGCCGATGGTCATGGGATAGGCGGCCTCGATGCTCTTCTCGGACACATTGGCCACATACCGCTCGTCAAAGCCGTTCTCCTTGGCGATCATCTCGATGATCTGGTGGTCGTAGCAGGGGATGCCCAGCTCCTCCGCCAGGCGCTTGCCCAGCTCACGGCCACCGGAACCAAACTCACGGCTGATGGTAACGATCTTGTGCATACTTCATTTCTCCTCTCTAAAAAGGCACGGATAACAACATATCTCACAGCCCGTAGGGCTGCTTCTTACCATTTAATACTCGTAGCAGCTACCGCCCACGAATTCCCGCACGATGGAGTTCAGCGGCACATACGGCGTGTGCAGCGGCGGCACCTCCCGCACCACCTTCATCAGATCCGTCAGATCGTTCTCCGCCATGAATTCGTCCGTCAGCTCCTGCCGGAACTGGGGGATCTCCAGCAGATACTTGGCCAGAATACACGGCTCATAGTCGTGGAAGCTGTCGATCTGGATGGCGGCGTTGGACTTATAGGGCTTGATGTAGTTCTCCTCGCCCCGATTGACGCTGGCCGCCCGCTCCACGGTCTCCCGCAGAGAGTGGCCTCTGGTGTTGTAGTCCCGGATGAGCCGGCGGGCCACCCGCAGCTGCTCCGGCCGGACGATCTTGTCGTCATAGGTGATGATACGGGTACGGGGCGCCACGTAGATGCCGTTGGCAATGCCCCGGATCTTCTCGAAGATCAGCGGGTTGAGCATATGGATGCCCTCTGCAATGATGATGCCGTCCTTGTCGCCCTGCATCTTGCGATATCCACCGGTCTTGCCCTCCTTAAAGTCGTACCAGGGGATATCCGCCTCCTTGCCGTCGGCCAGCTGGGAGATGCAGGACACCAACTGCTCCACGTTGACGCAGTAAGGGGACTCCCAGTCGGTGGCCTCCGGGGGACGCTGATCCAGCGGCAGGAAGAAGTTATCCATGCTCAGCAGACACACATGGACTCCCAGATTCTGCAAATACTCCTGCAAACGCATGGCGGTAGTAGTCTTACCGCTGCCGGAGGGACCCGTCAGCGCCACCAGCGGCTTTTCGCCCTTGTTGGAGAGAATGGTGGTCGCCGCCGCACTGATCTTATCGTGGAACACCTCCTCACACCGCAGCACGAATTGCGTCTCGCTTCGCATGGCGTAGTTGATGTTCTCCAGATCAATGACTCTCATAACCGGTGGCTCCTTTCGCTGCGGCGCTCTTCCGCCGCTTCCCTGCATCCATCATGCAATATTATTAGGCGTATATTATAGCACATCTTCCCCCCGCTGTCCAGCGCACATTTTCCCCTCCCCCGGCTCCGCAAAAATTTTTTCAGAAAAAATGAAAAAAGCCCTTGCAATTCCTGATATCATGTGCTATGATATCAAAGTCGTCAAGAGACAAGCGCCGTTAGCTCAGCTGGATAGAGCGTCTGGCTACGGACCAGAAGGCCGGGGGTTCGAATCCCTCACGGCGTGCCAAAAGTCCTCGAAATCGTATGATTTCGAGGACTTTTGCTTTTTGTAAGTTCCGTTTTTAGTGTGCCGCTTTTTTCTGACCCAAACGCTGACCCCAACGGGAGCGGGCAGCGGAAACCGTCAGACAGCACAGGAGAGGATGCTCCCCATCGTTTGCGCCGCCTTGAGCTGTGCGTCGGTGGTGACGTGGGCATAGGTGTCCAGCGTGAAGCCCGCGGAGTAATGACCGAGCATCGAGGACACGGTTTTTACATCCACGCCGTTTTGCAGCGCCATGGTGGCGAAGGTGTGTCGGAGGTCGTGAAAGCGGATGCGGGGCAGTCCCGCGCGTTTCAGCACCCGCTGGAGCATATGCAACACGCTATCCGGGGACATGGGGCCTCCGGTGGGGGACGGGAACACCCATTCACTGTCCCCAACTTTGCATTTCTGCACTTTCAATACGCTTATCGCGTCTGCCGACAGGGGCAGCGTGCGGTAGGCGTTTTTCGTTTTCAGTGATGCTTCCACTACCTTGCCGTTCTGCCGCGAGATGGCCCGTTGGGTTTTCAGCACACCACGGTCGAGGTCGATGTCCGTCCATTTCAGCCCCAGCAGTTCGCCCCGCCGAAGTCCGGTGGCAAGGTCGAGGTAGTAGAGTTCGTACACACCACTGTCCCTGGCTTCTCGGAAGAAGGCGCTGAGTTGGTCGGCGGTCAGCGTTTTCATCTCCTTGTGCTCCACCTTCGGCAAGGCGCAGCCCTTCGTCGGATTGCGGGTTACCAATTTCTGCTCCATGGCGAGGTTGTACGCCGAGCCGATCATCTGGTGGATGTTGCGCACCGTTTTGGGAGCCAGACCTTTCGGCTTTTTCTTGGCCTCAATGCGGTCTACCCGGCCACCGTCCAACAGGTGCTTGTAGAACTGCTGTAAGTTCAGAGAGGTCAAGTCTGCCAGCGGGATGCTGCCAATTTGCGGCTTGATGTGGTTTTTCAGAAAGCCTTGCGAGGTTTTGAAGGTCGATGGGCGCAGCTTGATTTTTGCGTAGTTTTCCATCCAGACCTCCAGCCAACTCCCCACCGTGTAGGTCTTGGCCCGTCCGTAGTCGATGCCGACGTTTTCCTCTATGGCTTTCTTCAACTTCTCCTTGACCGCAGCCTGCGTCTTTCCGAGGATATTTTTGATGATGGCCTTGCCTGTCTCCGAATCGTGGCCGACAGTGTAGCGACCCTCCCATCGACCGTCCTTTCGTTTGCGGATGTTCCCTTCCCCGTTCGCTCGTCGTTTTGGCATAAAATCGACCTCCTTTGTAACGGTACACAATACCGTAAAAGGCAGAGAAAAGCTATGGGGAAGCCACACTATTATCAGAAAGTTATCAATTCTCAACCGCCGCTTATCTTTGTTTATGGCGTAGCAAGATTTGAGCTGCTACGGAGACTTCCGCCGACTACAACGGTATAAAGCGTACCGATTTTCTATCAAAGCGCCGCCGCAAACCGTTGTGACACGGGGCTTTGCGGCGACTTTTCTCAAATTTAGCGTCAAACCGTTCTGGGAACCTCGAAAAAAGCGTCAATTTCCAAAACCCGCAAACCCTTGCGGCAGCTCGCACTGCGGGCTGCTGTGAATGGGCATTGGCGCGAAAAGCGCCAATGCCTTTCTCCTGCTTTCTTTTTCATCCTCGAAAAAGCTGTGAAAAGCATAGGAAATGCAGTCATACCAACATTTCCAATGCATCGGTCATACGGTTTTCAACACCTCCGGCACAAACGGCCACGTTTGCTTTCACCAGTGAAAGTGGGTAACACCACTCGGCTTTCGGAGAAAAATCGCACACAGCGGCTCGCACGCCGAAACAGGGGGTGTTTTGGGTGGGGGTGGTATCACTACCCTCGGAGCGTTCCACGCGTTTTGAAAACCCTGCGTGGCCGGGGCTTAAAACGGCAAACTTTGCCCTTTTTGGGTCTCGGTCGAGGGTACTCCCGAAGAACGCAAAGAGCCTCCGGGACAGCGATGCGCTTATGCGCGTCGCTGTCCCGAGGCGTCGCGGCCCCGCCGGGCTGCGTGATCTTTTTTGCTTCTGTCGAAATCGGGATTTGTACATCCGGCGCTCATGGTTTTCTGCGTGTGCGAGGCAGGGGTGGTATCACTACTCCCGGTGTGCTCCGCATGCTGCTGAAACTCCCGGCCCCCGCTTGTCAAAGCGACTAACTTGCCGTTTTCTTGTGTCCCCTATTTACATTTGTGAAAGCCCCCGCAGGATGCAGCCAATATCCGCATCGATACAGATTGCCTGCTGCTGGATCTCCCGCGGACACATTGCCTGCCCTTGGTTGATACAGGCGTAAGTGGCGCTCGGGTTCTTCGCCGTCATCTGCCAGAAGGGATATTTGATGATGACTGGGGTGTTGTAGCCAACGCCCAACTCCAGAAAGAGGATTCTTCCGCCCTCACGGGTGCGTAGAAAATTCTCATACCGTTCCGCTGCTCTGTGCCAGCCTTCATCCTCGGCAAACTTGTTGTCAGAACGCAGGTTCATGGTCAGTGGTTTCCCACAGTGGGGGCAGACAGGGAGCAGCTCTGTCGGGATTTTCATATCTTTCTGCCGCTCCATCATCTCCCGAATAACCGCCTCGTTATCAAAGGCTTCCTGACAGCACGGCTCTGAGCATTGAAACAGGCCGTAATCTCCCTGCGTGTAGAACAGACGCTTTTTATAAAAGCCTGCTTTCTGAAAGCAGTGGTCAACATTGGTGGTAATCACAAAGTAGTCTTTGTCTCTGACAAGCGCCAATAAATCCTTGTACACAGGCTTCGGCGCATCCATGTATCGGTTGACCCAGATATACCGGCTCCAATAGGCCCAGTGTTCCTCCGGCGTAGCAAATGGATAAAAGCCGCCGGAATACATATCTTGGATACCGTACTTTGCCGCAAAGCCGGAAAAGTATTTTTCAAACCGTTCGCCGGTGTAGGTGAAGCCCGCCGCCGTGGACAGTCCGGAACCGGCACCGATCACCACGGCATCACAGTCCTGCAATACAGCTTTCAGACGTTCAATCGGCTCAGAGCAGCTTTTCGTAGATGGCTTTGTCCAAATCCTTGAAAACATTGAAGATCACCTTCTTGACGCTGGTTTGCTTTTTGAGATATTCTTTGACCGTCCGAACCGCGATTTCTGCCGCCAGATCGTTTGGAAAATGAAACTCCCCTGTGGAAATACAGCAGAACGCCACGCTTTCCAGATCGTTTTCTGCCGCCAGCTCCAAGCACGAGCGATAGCAGGAGGCAAGCAGTTCTTTGTCCTCTTTGGTTACTCGACCGCTGATGATCGGACCGACCGTATGCAGCACATAGCGGCAGGGCAGATTAAACGCCGGGGTGATTTTCGCCTGTCCGGTGGGTTCGGGATAGCCCTGCTGTTCCATCCGTTCCGCGCAGGCAAGGCGCAGTTCTACACCCGCAAAGGTGTGAATGGCGTTATCAATGCAGCGATGGTTGGGAATATAGCAGCCGGTCATGCTGGAGTTTGCCGCATTGACGATGGCATCGCACTTCAGCGTGGTAATGTCACCTTGCCAGAGATACAGCCCCGGCTGGATGGGTGTCAGGTCGGCAATATCCGTGATACCCTTTGCGGCGGTTTCGCCTTGCAGATAGGCGTCTTGCGTTTGCAGGAAATCCGCGCTAACACTCTGAGGTGCGCGAATATTCATCAGACCACGCAAAAGCTGACGCTGGCTGTTTATATCGGCCGGTATGCCCATATCCCGATATTCTGTTTTCTCTTTCAAAAGCGACTGGATGAGAAACAGCCGCCGCTGTGCTTGGGTCATTTTTCCACCGCCTTAACGAAATGATTTTATAAAGGACGCGGCGGCCTCCCTTTCGGTGTGGCCGCCGCGTGTTCCTTAGAACTCGTAGGGAGGGTTGCCGGAGAAGTCGGCAATGATGCCGTGGGCATTCTCCAGATAGAACACCTCAAAGATGGGGTTGGTGGCCTCGCCGTACTGACCCTTCACAATGGGGTTCCGGATGCACATTTCCTTGGCAGCCATGTTGTTCTCAAACACAGCCTTGCCATGCAGACGAATCCATGCGTATTCCGGGCTGGAAACGGAGATCTCCACCTCCGGGTTTTCCTGCATATCCTTGTAGACGTCCTTGGTGTTGTTGGTGCAGAACCACAGCTTGCCGTCCAGTTCGCCAGCGAACATAAACGGGCGGCACTTTGCCTTACCGTCACGACCGACGGTAGCCAGATACTGCACGGGGTTGGCATTCAGAAATTCAACGACTTTATTCATGATAAATACCTCCGTAATTTGTTGTTTTCTCTTGATGCTTTGATTGTAATGCGATTTGTACGGCTTGTGAAGTACGCACAATATTGTGGTATGGTTACCTCCGGGTAACGATCAGAACTTACCGTTCTGATTCTGCCAGGTGGCCTGGTCTGCGATGGTCTCCATCACATCCCAATGCTCGGCAATCTTGCCATTCTCCACACGCCACAGGTCATAGTAGCTGGTGGGCGCGCCGCCGAAGGTACCCTCGCTGACGGCAAGGACGAAGTTGCCCTGCGCCAGAACCATGTGGACTTCATCGTACACCATGGAAATGCCCTGCTCCGCCAGAGCGCCCAGCGCGGCGTTCAGACCGGACACGCCATCGGCAATGCCGCTGTTGTGCTGGATGTAGGCATCACCGTCAAAGTAATCCGGGGTCTTGTCAAAGTTGTTGCCCTGCATGACATCGTAGAGGAAATTCTTGACCAGCTCCCGGTTTTCCTCGGTCTTGTCCAGATCCGTGACCTCCATCGTGCCGTCTGTCTGGGTATGACCGGAGGGATTCGGCTCGGCCAGCGCCGCCAGATTGTCCCAATGCTCGGCGATCTTGCCGTCCTCATCGAAACGGAAGATGTCAAAGGCGACCTGCTCACCGGCACCGGCAAAATTGTAAATCGTCTGCAAGAACACCTTGTCGCCATCCTCAAAAGCCCGGATGTTGTTCACAGTGGTTTTCACATCAGCAGATGCAAGATATTCCACGGAGCCGATGAAGGCATCCGCACCGGTGCCGTATGCCAGATTGTGCTGGATGTAGCCATCCGCCAACAGGCTGCGGGCGGCGTCCGTATCGCCGGTGGCAAAGGTGTTGATGAGCGCCAGCGTCTTTTCGGTCTGGCTCTGTTCCTGCTGGACAGGCGCCGTCTGCTGGGTGTTTTCAGCGGGTGTTTGGGCAGCAGCGTCCTTTGAGCCGCAGCCGGTGAGAGCCGTGCCGAGCATGGCAAGAGCCATCGTGAGAGATAGAATTTTTTTCATTTTGAGTGACCTCCTTGGTGATTGGGCTTGCTTTCGTTTGCCTCTGGCGTTATAGTAATACCGTAGCCCCCATTCGTAAAGTAAGCACAATATTGTGCCGTAGTTACCAAATAGAAACTAATGAGCAGTTACCAGAAAGAAACGATTGCGCCGTTACTGGGTTTTCCGGCAATTTGGCGCTTGGAAAAATTTTTATGGAGGAATTCTCAAATATGGGCGAAATGACCGCAAAAGCCGCTCTTCCCGCCTGTCCCGTGGAGACCACGCTGACCCTCATCGGGGATAAGTGGAAGGTGCTGATCCTGCGCGACCTGATGCCGGGAACGAAGCGGTTCGGCGAGCTGAAAAAGTCCGTAGGCAATGTGTCTCAGAAGGTTTTGACCGCCCAGCTCCGGGCGATGGAGGAAAACGGGCTTGTTCACCGTGAGGTCTATGCCGAAGTGCCGCCGAGAGTGGAGTATTCGCTGACGGAACTGGGCAAAAGCCTGAAGCCCATTCTGGATTCCATGTGGGCTTGGGGCGAAGACTACAAAAAGCAGCAAGAATTGGCAGACGCATGAAATGGCTCACATTGAAAACCGCCTGTGACGCGATCCTGACCCAGTTTTGACCCAGAATCCGAAAAAAGCGGGCAGGGCTGGACGGAAACAATGGAAAATCCGCCGAGCGAATGGTGGTAAAAAGCACAAATCGGAGTCGAAATGGCTCCGATTTGTGCTTGAGACTGCCTCATAACCCGGAGGTCGCAGGTTCAAGTCCTGCCTCCGCAACCAAATCGAGTGTTCATAACCAACCTGAGAGTTGGATGAGGACACTCGATTTCTTTTTGCCTACATTTGTGTCTCTTTGATCAGCGGATACAGCACATCCCTCCAACCCGCACACGATCCCACAGCCCCTGCATTTTCCAGAAACCCCCAACAGCGGCGGCTACATATTTTTGCCGCCATTGCAGAAAATAGGCATACCGCCGATGAAGAAGGGCAAGCACACCCACCATCGCCGGTAACAAAACTCAACAGCTGGAGGATGTATATAGATGAAAGCAACTGGGATCGTGCGGCGCATCGATGACCTGGGCCGGGTCGTGATCCCCAAGGAGATCCGCCGCACCATGCGTATCCGTGAGGGCGACCCGTTGGAGATCTACACCACACGGGACGGGGAAGTCATTTTCAAGAAGTACTCCCTCATCGGCGGGCTGGAGGACTTCGCCGCCCAATTCTGCGACACCCTGTCCCGCAACACGGATTTCACCGCCGCTGTCACCGACCGGGACGGCATCGTGGCCGTAGCCGGAGCCGGGAAGCGGGAGCTGCTGGGCAAGAACCTTTCTCCGCAGCTGGAGCAGATCATGGAGCAGCGCAGCATCTATCAGTACCGCTCCGGGCAGGAGCGGCTGCCGGTCTCCGAGAGCACCGGGCAGTACGCGGCGGCGGTGGCCGCCCCCATCCTGTGCGGCGGCGACGTGTTGGGGCTGGTACTCTTTGTCTCAGCGGAGGATCGTCTCCCCGGCGAGGGGGAGTACAAGCTGGCCCAAGCCGTGGCGGGTTTTCTGGGCAAGCACATGGAGACCTGACTGCAAAGGGAGCCGGGAGAGCGATGCTCTCCCGGCTCTCTTTGCCCGTTTATCCCAGCAGCCCGAAGGCTCCATGGATCAGCATACAGACCGCTATCCCCACCGCCGTCGGCAGCACCATGGCCAGCAGCGTCCACCGGTAGCCGCCGGTCTCCCGGCGGATGGTGAGGCAGGTGGTGCCGCAGGGGAAGTGCAGCAGGCACAGGGCCATCATACACAGGGCCGTCTCCGTGGTCCAGCCGCTGTGCAGCAAAATGTCCCGCAGCGCCTCCATCCCGCCGCACTCCGTCAGCGTCCCGGTGTGCAGATAGCCCATCAGGAGAATGGGCAGCACGATCTCATTGGCGGGAAAGCCCAGCAGAAAGGCCAGCAGCACCATGCCGTCCAGCCCCATGAGCCGTCCCAGCGGGGACAGTACCCCGGCGGCCCGCTCCAGCAGAGAGACGCCCCCGGCGTCCATGTTCCCCATCCCCCAGATCAGCAGCCCCGCCGGGGCCGTCACCGTCAGCGCCCGTCCCAGCACAAACACCGTTCGATCCAGCAGGGAGCGCACCAGCACCCGCCCCACCTGGGGCAGGCGATAGGGCGGCAGCTCCAGCGAAAAAAAGGAGGGCTGTCCTCGCAGCACCGTGGCGCTCAGCAGCTTGGACATGGCCAGCGTCATGGCCACGCAGAACACGATGACCCCTAAAAACACCGCCGCTGCCAGTGCCGACCGCCCCGGCCCGGCAGCATCCCCCAGAAAGAACAGGCCGATCAGGGCGATCAGCGTAGGGAAGCGGCCGTTGCATGGAACGAAGCAGTTGGTGAGGATGGCCACCAGCCGCTCTCTGGGGCTGGCAATGATGCGGCAGCCGGTGACGCCGCAGGCGTTGCAGCCGAAGCCCATGGCCATGGTGAGGCTCTGCCGCCCGCAGGCGCCCGCCGCCCGGAAGCACCGATCCATGCAGAAGGCCACTCTGGGCAGATACCCGGCGTCCTCCAGCAGCGTGAACAGGGGAAAGAAGATGGCCATGGGGGGCAGCATCACCGCCACCACCCACGCCACCGTCCGGTAGATGCCGTCCACCACAGCCCCCTGCACCCACCACGGCGCTCCTGCCAGCAGACCCCGCAGTGGTTCCTCCAGCGCCGTCAGCCACCGGCTCAGCAGCCGGGAGGGGGCATTGGCCCCCTGTATGGTCAGGTAGAACACCAGCCCCAGCAGCAAAAGCATCACCGGAAAGCCTGTAAGCCGGGAGGTCAGCAGCCGATCCAGCCGCCGGTCCGGGGCGTGGGGGTCTGGCCCGGCGCACCGGACGCACTGCCGCCCGATCTCCTCCGCCAGCGCCACCACCGACGCTGTCAGGGTGTCCCGCAGGGCCTGCCCGGAGAGCGCTCCCAGCCGTTGCTGCGCCCGCTGCCACAGGGACTGTTCCCCCTCTGTGGGCGGGCTTCCCCACAGCAGCGCCACGGCACGGCGGCGGGGCATTCCCGTCTCCAGCAGTCCCAGCGCCGCCTCCACCGGAGGGGCGTAGGTCAGTCTCCAGCCGTCCTCCCATGGCTCCCGGCGGCACACCTCCGCCGCCTGATGCCGCAGCTCCGCCAAGCCCTTCCCGCTGCGGGCGGCGGTGGCCACCACCGGCACATCCAGCAGCTGCCCCAGGCGCTCTGTTTGGGGTGTGATGCCCCGGCGGGCCGCCTCGTCCATGAGATTCACGCACAGCACCAGCCGCTGGGTCTGCTGGCGGAGCTGCAGGGCCAAGATCAGCCCCCGCCGCAGGCAGGAGGCGTCCACTACCACAATGACGGCATCCGCCTGCCCGCTCTGCAAAAACGCCCCGGCCACTTCCTCCTCCGGCGAATCCGCCGCCAGAGAATAGGTCCCCGGCAGATCCACCAGTCGGAACCGCTGTCCCGCCTGCGAAAAATAACCCTCTGCCCGCTCCACGGTCTTGCCGGGCCAGTTGCCCGTGTGCTGGCGCAGCCCTGTCAGGCGGTTGAATACGGTGCTTTTCCCCACATTGGGGTTTCCCGCCAGCGCCACGGTATATGTATGCTCCACCACGCCTCCTCCTTCCCTGCGGATAGACCATTGTATGCCTGTCACCTCCGCCGGGTGCGGGGAGGGTGCGGATGGGCCTCCAAGAGCGCACAAAAGCCCGCCGCCGGCGGGCTTTTGCGATGACGGAGAGGATGCCGGGGCAGACAATACCCTCCCGGTGCCAACAAAGGCGGCAGCCCTATGGGCTGCCGCCTTCTTACTCTGTAGGAAAATGGAATCACTCGGCCTTTTCCACGGCCTCGGTGCGGTAGATGAAGCGCACAGCGCCGTCCATGCCGTCCGTCAGACCGGAGAAGCTGCGGTAGTTGCGGGAGACCTCCACCGTGGCGGTCAGGCGCTCCGCCAGACCCTCCACGTTGTCGCCCAGCACGCTGACCAGCTTCTCCACGCCCTCCTCGTTGAACTGCTTCAATCCATCGGAGAGCTGCATGGCGCCGTCCCGCAGCTGCTTCACGCCGTCCAGCAGGGCGGGCATATTGCTCTGGAGCCGCTGAGCACCGGCGGCAGCCTGATCCACACCGGCGGTGTAGCTATTCAGGCCCATGTAGAACACGTTGTACTGGTCCAGCTGCTGCTTCAGGCTGCGGATCTGCACGGCACCGGCGGAGGCCTGCTCCGTAGCGGCCATGATTTTCTGCTGCACCTCGTCGGAGGCCATGGTCTCCTCGATCTTCAGCTGCACCTGCTGCTCCGTGGCGGCGTCGATCTTCTGCTGGATCTCCTCCGTGCCCATAAGGGCCGTCACATTCTCGGAGATGGTCTGCTGCATGGCGGGAGTCTGCATCTGCAGCTCCACAGCGGCATCCACCTGCGCCTTCAGCTCAGCACTCTGCTGATACTGCTCCATGGTATAGCCCATGGCGTTGAGCACCTGTCCCAGCACCTGCTGGCGCACCTGCTCCGTTACCTGAGCCGTTACCTGCTGCTGCACGGCCTCGGTCACAGCGGCACGGATCTGATCCCGTGCGGCCTCCACGGCGGCAGTCACCTGCTCACGGGCGGCCTGCTCGGCCAGCGTACCGGCCTCGTCCAGCTGGGCCAGCACGCCGCCCAGCACGGTGGCGTAGTTGTCAATGGTCAGGGAGGGGATGGTGATGCCCGCCTGCGCCAGCTGGGGCTGCAGCTGCTCATCGGCCATAGCCAGCAGGGAGGTAAAGACCTGCTTGGCCCCGGCGTTCAGGGCGCTGCTGTTGGAGCTGAGCTGGTTCAGGCCGTCCGTCAGCTGATCCACGCCGTCAGACAGCTGTCCGCAGCTGTCCAGCAGCGTGCAGAGTCCGTCATACAGCTGGGAGGAACCGTCCATCAGCTGATCCATGGCATCCGTGAGCTTGCCCAAGGAATCGGACAGGCTCCCCAGATCGCCGGAGGTAAGGTCGTCGGTATCCACCTCATTGAGGAGGCTGTTGGAGACGACGGTGAGGGTGGTCTCCAGCGTGAAGTCCGTCACATCGGCACTGATCTCCACATAGTCGGGCAGCTCCAGCTGCTCCTTGCTGATGCCCAGATCCTCCTGCAGGCCGGGGAAGGCCATCCCCATAACAGCGATGCGGTCGCCGTCGTTGATGAGCTTACCGTTGGAGACGGTGACATTGGAGAAGTGGGAGGTATCCAGCAGGGCGCCGGTAAGGGCCACGAAGGGGACATACACCTTCTGGCTGACGCCGTTGACGGTACGCACCTCATACTGGTTGTTTTCATACTCGAAGCGGATGGTCACCTTGCCGCTCTTGCCCGCCAGCTCGCTGGGGGTGACGGTCTTGCCGTCCAGGGTGTAGTGGATGCTCATGCTCACCGGCAGCTCCTTCTGGATGGTGCCGGTCCAGCAGTCGTCCTTCACCTGCTGGGCATCGTTCAGGCTCTCGATGGCCTTCTGAGCCTCGGCGGGCAGAGCGTTCTTGATCCAGTCGCTGACCAGAATTTTCCGCGTGCTGCCGTCGGCGGCGGTCATGACGTACACCGTCTCATCCTTGACGGCCTCCGTGTCGGAGGCGGAGGCGGCCGTCGCCACGGCGGACGGGGCCCCGGTATCATTGGCGTCCTTGCCCACGGCGTAGGTGGTGACGCCGGCGGCGCCTACGGCCACCGCCACGGCTAAGATCACAGCCAGAAATTTATTCTTTTTCATTTTACAACCTCCTGTTTACCAATGAGATGGGTCATACCACGGGTGGTGCGGCACACGATGCCGTCGCACAGGATCAGCAGAGCCGGCAGCACCAGCAGCACCAGCAGCACGCTGATGATAGCGCCACGGGCCATCAGCATACACATGGAGCCCACGATATCGATGTTGGAATACAGCGCCACGCCGAAGGTGGCGGCGAACAGGCCCATGCCGCTGACGATGATGGAGGGGGCCGAGGTCCGCAGGGCGGTCATGACGGCCTTCTTCTTGTCCTCGCCATTGAGCCGCTCCGCCTTGTAGCGGGTGGTCATCAGGATGGCGTAGTCCACCGTAGCGCCCAGCTGGATGGTACTGATACAGATGGGGGCGATGAAAGGCAGCGACTGGCCCAGCACATGGGGCAGGCCCAGATTGATGAAGATAGCCAGCTCAATGACGGCGATCAGGACGAAGGGCAGGGAGAAGCTTCCCTCTACCAGCGTGATGATGAGGAAGATGGCGGCGATGGAGATGGCGTTGACTACCTTGAAGTCGTGGTCCGTCGTCTCGATCATGTCCTTCATGCAGGGGGCCTCACCGATGAGCATTCCGCCCTCGTCATACTTTTTCAGGATGGCGTTCAGCTGATCGATCTGCTGATTGACATCATCGGAGGCCACCTTATACTCGGAGTTGATGAGCAGCAGCTCCCACTGGTCGCTCTCCAGCATGGAGCGCACGGAATCCGGCAGCACCTCCATGGGGATCATGGGACCTACCACGCTCTCCATGCCCAACACATACTTCACGCCCGGCACCTGCTCCATTTCGTCGATCATGGCCCGGACGTCGCTGTCCGGCAGATCGGCGTTCACCAGCAGCATATGGGTGGAGGCGATGTCAAACTCCTGGGAGAGTTTCTTGTTGGCGATGACGTACTCCATGTCCTCCGGCAGGCACTGGCCCATGTCGTAGTACACCTCGTCATTGGTCTTATCATAGCTGATGTAGGCCGGGGCGATGAGCAGGGCGAAGATCACCAGAAACACAGGGAAAATCTTGCACACACCCTTGGCAAAGCCTCCCATATCGGGGATCAGGGACTTATGCCGTGTCCGCTGCAGAGGCTTATCAAGCACCAGGATCAGGGACGGCAGGATGGTCACGCAGCCCAGCACGCCCAGCAGCACGCCCTTAGCCATGACGATACCCAAGTCACGGCCCAGCGTGAAGGACATGAAGCACAGGGCGATGAAGCCGGCGATGGTGGTGGCAGAGCTGCCGATGACGGAGGTAAAGGTGTTGTGGATGGCCACCGCCATGGCCTCCTTGTGGTCGCTTTGCAGGGTCAGCTGCTCGTTGTAGCTGTGCCACAGGAAGATGGAGTAGTCCATGGTCACGGCCAGCTGCAGCACCGCAGACAGGGCCTTGGTGATGTAGGAGATCTCTCCCAGGAAGAAGTTGCTGCCAAGGTTATACACGATGGCCATGCCAATGCTGGCCAGAAACACGAATGGAACCAGCCAGCCGTCCAGCAGCAGCATCATGGCGGCGCAGGCACAGGCCACGGCCAGCGCCACATAGATAGGCTCCTCCTGCTCGCACAGGTCCTTCAGGTCCGTCACCAGTGCCGACATACCCGACACGAAGCACTGCTTGCCGGCGATGGAGCGGATCTCACGGATGGCGTCCATGGTCACGTCCTCCGAGGTGGCGGAGTCGAAGAACACCGCCAGCATGGTGGCGTCGTCGGTATTGAACTCGTTATACAGCTTATCCGGCAGCAGCTCCATGGGGATGGAGAGGTCCGCCACGGAATCGTACCACAGCACGCTCTCCACGTGGTCCACCTGCTGGATCTTCTCCTTCAGCTGGGCCACCTCCTGCACCGGCATATCCTGCACCACGATGAAGGAGAAGGCTCCCTTGCCGAAGTCCTCCTTCAACGTCTCCTGCCCGATGACGGTATCCATGTCGCTGGGCAGATAATCCAGCATATCGTAGTTGATCCGGGTACCCAGCATCCCAAACACCGCCGGCACCAGCAGGATCAATGCGATCATCAGGATCAGAACACGGTTTTTTACCACCGCTTTAGACAATCCCATTGCATCTCGGTCCTTTCTCACTTGATCTCAAATTCATCTGTCTCGATGACGTCCGGCTGCTGGTGGCGGATGATCTTCACCGTCAGCAGAGCCACCAGCAGATTCATCACGCCGTCCAGAAACAGCGACGCACCCAGGAGCATGGTCAGCGCCTGCGCCCCCTCGCCGGGCCGCAGCACCAGCAGCACGCCCAGCACACCGGCGCACGCCGCCGCCAGCAGGACGGCCCACCAGCGGTCGATGCCGAAGCGCTTGGCGTCCACGGCGATCTGCACCTTGAACAGCCCGTCCGACAGCACCAGAATGCCGTACACCACGCACAGAAAGCCGATGGTCTCGCCGGGATGGGTCAGTGTTACGATGCCCAAGGCCATCAGCAGCACGCCGAAGGCCAGATCGTACTGGAAGGCCAGCCGGAACAGGTCACGGGATAGATACCCCGCCACCTTCACGGCACCAAACACGATCATCCCGATGCCCAGCAGCTCTCCGATGACGGCCACCGACACGCCGGGCCATACAAACAGCACCACGCCCAGCACGCACAGCAGCACCGACATGATGATGTATCCTGTTTTGGCCGCTCGCATAGGGGTCACAGAACGCATGATACGCATCTCCCTCACTTTTGATGGTCTGAGTTTACCGCTTTCGGGGCCGGGAGAAAATGGACAAAAAATGCCGGGTGTCTGAAAGTCAGACACCCGGACGCAAATTGCCCAGTTTTTAGGCAGTCAGGGGGCATTTGCCTAAATTTTCAATGGTCCTCCCGGCTGCGCTCGATGATAAGCTCCGGCAGACCGTGGCACAGGCGGCTGATACGCCGCAGCTCCTCCAGCGCCTCATCCTGCATCCCGCCGCTGATCCAGTCGATGCACATTCCGAAGAGTTGGCACTTGATGAACCGGATCACCGCCCGGCGGTCCGCCTCCGGCAGCTGGTGCTGGGGGAAGGCGGTATCGATGTAGGTGGTGACGGCGTACTCGCACAGACGCATGGCGCTCTCCTCGAAGAGGTCACGGTTCACGGAGTGGTAGATGTGCATCACGGCGCTGCGGTTGCGCAGAGCGTAGCGGAAGGCCATCTCGCAGCACTCGTCCAGCGTGGAGATGGTGGGATACTCCTCGATGAGCCGGTCGGTGTAGGAGGTGATGATCTCGGCAATGAGGGAGGGGATATCCTGAAAATGGTAGTAAAAGGAGTTGCGGTTGATGCCGCACTTTTCCACAATATCCCGGACACTGATCTTGTTCAGAGGTTTTTCGTTGAGCAGCTGCAAAAACGCCGTTTCAATGGCCTGCTTGGTAAAATTTGCCATACATACCTCCGTCTCTTCTGCACATACTCTCTCGGAAAATTGATTATAACAGATTTTTCCCCGGCTGACAACCCTCCCAAAGCGCTCAAAATGGGGCATACTATCCCTGCCGTCATGACCGGCGGCAGCCAAGAACAGGAGGTCTATGCCATGCGAAAGAAAAAGCCCTTTCACGACCCGGCACCGGATATCCACGACTTTCCCGGCGTGCCGGAGAGCACCTTCGATCTGGTGAACCAGTACGGCACCTACAACATCCAGCCCACCTCCCACACGGAGAACCTGTTCCCCCTTATTGGGCCGGAGCTGCCGGAGCGCTGGCGCACCATGCGTCTGGGAAAGGACGATCTGGAGGACTTGTAGCGGAAGTCTGCGGGGCAGACGCATCAGGGGCAGGCGCAAATGCGCCCGCCCCTGATGCGCTTTTCTCTTGCAGGCTGTGTCGAAATATGGTAGGATGGATGTATACCATATGGTATAGCGACCCCCAAATACATGATTCGGAGGAAAGAGAAGCGATGAAGCAGATGAAACGGGCCGCAGGTCTGCTGCTGGCGCTGGTACTGGTGCTGAGCATGGCCGCCTGCGGTAAGAAGGACGGAGACGGCGGCGACAGCCAATCCGGCTTCCAGCGTGGCACGATTGAAAACGGCATTTACACCAACACCTTCGTGGGCATCGGCTGCCAGCTGAGCGATGACTGGACCTACTACACCGACGAGCAGCTGGCAGAGCTGTCCGGCGTGGTGGCCGAGAGCAGCGAGGAGATGCAGAAGGCCATGGAGGATGGCAAGAGCACCTATGATATGTTCGCCAGCGCCATGGAGGGCCTTGTGACCATAAACGTGGTGTATGAGGATCTGGGCGCTCTGTACGGCAAGCTGCTGGACGAGGCGGGCTATCTGGAGATCGCCGTACCCAAGCTGGAAGATGCTCTGGCCTCCATGGGGCTATCCAACGTGAAGGTGGAGCAGACTCCGGTGCAGTTCGCCGGTCTGGTTCGGGAGGGCGCTGTTATCTCCGGCGAGATGGACGGCGTCCCCATGTATGAGACGCTGGTGTGCATCAAGCAGGAGGGCTACATGTGCTGCGTGACCATGTGCAGCTGGACGGAGGATATCACCGCCGATCTGGTGGAGCTGTTCTATCAGGCGTAAGCCGAGGCGAAACAAATAAACAGGAGGCCGCAGACAATGCCTGCGGCCTCCTGTTTTTTTGGTTTATTACAGCTCCGGGGCGGCGTTGGTGCGCTGGGAGCGCAGACGGTAAGTGACCTTCTTCAGCTTCCGGCTTCTCATGGAGCTGATGGCCGTGGGGATAGCGCCCAGCAGCGTGAAGGCATACAGCTTCACCAGCTCCCCGATGTAGGTGGAGGAATCGATGATCTCCTGACGCAGCATCTCCGGGATCATGCGGAAGCAGTCCAACAGGCTCAGCTCGTAGTACTCCTTCAGCTCGTTATAGACGGCGACGGACCAATCCAGCTGGTAGCCCACATAGGTCATGCCCAGCATCAGCACGATGCTGACCACCAGACCCACGGTGGAGAACCGGCCGCCCAGCAGCTCATAACCCTTCATGGTGCAGATGGCCATGACGATACCGCTGACTGCCGCCACGTAGCCCAGCTGGCCCAGCAGCACGATGCACGCCACGCCCAGCAGAGAACCCAGCAGCGCACCCACGGTGCCGGCCACCACGTTCTCCGTCTTGCCCAGCTCCGCCTGCTGGTTCTGCTCCTGCAGATGGCCCAGCTGCTGGTAGCAGCTGTCACACAGCAGGGAGGGGACCCCGGTCATGATGCAGGGGTCCGTCTCCACGGCGCTGCCGCAGTTCTGGCAGCAGTTGTCATAGCCGGAGGCGTGCAGAAACTCCACCACGGCGGCTACAGCCTCCGCCAGCTTCTCCACCTGATTGGGATTGCCGAAGCGGACGTTCAGGGTCAGCTCCACCCGGCTGCGCCGGACGGAGACGCCCGTCACCAGACGGGTCCCCTTTACAAACTGCCGGATGGCGGACTGATCCGGCTCCTGCCCCAGCCGGTGCAGGGACAGGGTCATGGCGGCAAGGCCCTGATCGTTGCGCCAGAGCATGGTCTGGTAGCCGCCGACGCTGCCGAAGAGGATGCTGCTCTCGCCGTCCACCGTCAGGTGCAGACGCTGGGCGGTCTGGTCCAGAAAGGTCTTTTCTTTTTGGGTCATGGGGTAGTTCTCCTTTTCTTTCTTTCACATGGTTTACACACAACTAGGCCGGAGGATCGTCAGAAGGAGACGACCTCCTCCTTGGGCTTTTCGCAGGGGGCGATGGCGGTGACATACAGCACCGGGCCCTCGCCCTGATAGGCGTCATTGGCCTCTTTCTTCACCGTGGCGGTGATCTCCACCCACTGGCGGTTCTTGAACTTCTCCAGCCCCTCGCCCTTGGCCACCAGAGCCAAAAACTGCATATCGTTTTCGCAGCAGACCATGGCGAAGCGGCCGGGGCAGTGGACGCCCTTGAACTTCTTGGAGTGGCACATGACGGCCTTATACCGCACGGTGACGCCGTCGTAGCGGTCGGGGTTGTCCATCATATCCACATACCAGACGCCGTAGTCGTCGTCCGGCACATCCAGATGGCCGTCGGAGAGATCGAAGGGGGACATCTCCGGAGTGACGTACTCCTCGCTGGTGCCGTCCTCGTTCTCCAGATAGATATCGGCCCGGCGGTTCACCATCCGCAGGTTGCGGCTGCGGAGCTGGGCCCGCAGCTCCTCGTTGCAGTGGTTGAAGATCAGCATATCGGCGTTGCTGATCTTCTCCATCATCAGCTGGCCCATATTCTTTACATACATCTCGAAGCTTCTGGCGTCCACCAGACACATGATCTGGTAGAGGATCCAGTTGGCAGGCAGGCCATCCCGGTACAGAGGCTCGATCATCCACATACCGTTATACTCGATGATGACCTGCTTGGGCCGGTACTGCTTCTCCAGCTTCTTGAACAGCTCCGGAGTCAGCTGACTCTGCTCGTCCACCGTGTAGGTGAACACATTGCCCAGCACACGGGGGTCGTACTCCAGCTCCCCCTCCTCGCAGCAGATCAGCAGGGTGCGGTCCTCCTCGGCAAAGCCGTCCCGGAGGATACCGTTGATGAAGCCGGTTTTGCCGGAATCCAGAAACCCGGCGATGAGATAGACAGGAATATCCATAGTTCCTCGCTCCTTACAGGTGTTACAGGCTGAACAGCTCTTTGAGCTTGTCCTCCTTCAGCTGGGCGCCGATGACGCACAGGCGGCCGGTGTAGTCGGCGCTGCCGTAGCGGACGTCCTGCTCCTCAGGGACATAGTCGAAGTGCAGCCACTTGCCGCCGCTGGGGACGATCCCCTTGGCCCGGAGGATGGCACCGTAGTCGCCGGTATCCAGCGCCGTCAGGATGCGGCGGATGTCCTCCTCCGTGTAGGAGTGGACCGTCTCGGCGCCCCAACTGGTGAACACCTCGTCGGCGTGGTGGTGATGGTGGTGGCAGGAGCACTCCGGGTCGTCGCACTCGCCGTCGTGGTGATGGTGGTGCTCATGCTCGTCGTGGTGCTCGTGCTCCTCGTGGTCATGGTGGCAGCAGCCCTCGTGATGGTGATGCTCATGTTCGTCGTCATCGTCATCATCGTGATGATGGCCGCAGCAGCAGTGGCCCTCGTCCTCGTCGTGGTCATGATGATGCTCATGCTTGTCATGGTCATCATGCTCATCATGGTCGTGGTGGTGATGGTGGTGCTCCGCCTCCTCCGCCTCGTGCTCGGCCTGCATCCTGGCCAGCAGCTCATCGGCCAGAGAGACCTTTTCCACAGCGGACAGCAGAGTCTTGCCGTCCAGCTGGTCCCACGGGGTAGTGAGGATGGCGGCGGTGGGATTCTTCTCCCGCAGCAGAGCCACGGCGGCCTCCAGCTTCTCCTGAGACAGCTTCTGGGTCCGGGAGAGGATGATGGTGCCGGCGGACTCGATCTGATTGTTGTAGAACTCACCGAAGTTCTTCATATACACCTTCACCTTGGTGGCGTCGGCCACGGTGACGAAGGAGTTCAGCTTCATATCCGGCTCGTCCCGAACGGTGTTCTCCACCGCCACGATGACGTCGGAGAGCTTGCCTACGCCGGAGGGCTCGATGAGGATGCGGTCCGGGGCGAACTGCTCATGGACCTGGCGCAGAGCCTTGTTGAAGTCACCCACCAGAGAGCAGCAGATGCAGCCGGAGGACATCTCGCTGATCTGCACGCCGGAATCCTTCAGGAAACCGCCGTCGATGCTGATCTCCCCGAACTCGTTTTCAATGAGTACCAGCTTCTCGCCCTGATAGGCCTCGCTGAGCATCTTCTTGATGAGCGTGGTCTTACCGGCGCCCAGAAAGCCCGATACAATGTCGATTTTTGTCATAAAACAACCCTTCTTTTCTCCTCCGCCATGGCAGAGGACAATTTTTCTCTTATATCATACCCTATTTTTCCAAAAATGCAAGAGGGGGAGACGGCCCTCCACCGCCGGGGAGGAAAACTTTTCTTGACAGGATACTCATATAGCGTTATACTGTACTCACTATAAACGAAAGGAGGCGTACACCATGATGAAGAGCAAGCTGACCAGTAAGGGGATCATTGTGTGCGCCGCCGGATCGGCCCGATAAAGGGGCCGATGTGACCGTACTCTGTGTGCGTCCCCGTCCGGGGGCGCATTTTTTGTACGCTGCCGGATGCCGGCGGCGTTTGGACAGGCGGTCTGCGGGCCGCTGGGAGAGAGAAGGAGGCTTATGGAAGAGAATCGATCGACATTCAAGCTGTCGGGGCGGGAGAAGGCCGGGCTCATCTGGCACTATCTGCGCCCCTGCTGGGGGCATTTTGCGGCGGCGCTGCTGTGTGCATGCCTGTCCATGGCGCTCAACGCCCTGACGCCCCAGATCATCCGTATCACGGTGGACTCCATTCTGGGATCCGAGGAGGCCAAGCTGCCGGCGCTGGTGCTGCGGGTGCTGCCGCTGGAGACGCTGCGGCAGGAGCCTGTCACGGCGCTGTGGTGGGCGGCGGGAGCCGTCATGGTGACGGCACTGCTGCGGGGCCTGTGCAGCTTCGGGCAGCGGGCCCAGCTGTCCCGTGGGTCCGAGGCCTACGTCAAGGGGCTGCGGGATGACCTGTACCGGCGCATCCAGTATCTGCCCTTTGCGTGGCACAAGCAGCATCCCACCGGCGACATCATCCAGCGCTGCACCTCCGATGTGGACGTGATCCGCACCTTCGTGTGCAACCAGCTGGTGGAGGTGGTGCGGACGGTGTTCCTCATCATCCTGTATCTGTGGATCATGTTCCGCATGAACGTGAAGCTGTCCCTGATCGCTCTGGCCTTCATCCCCATTGTGGGCCTGTCGTCGGGGGTATTCTACCGGAAGATCTCCTCCCGGTTCAAGACTGCCGACGAGGCCGAGGGCGAGGTGACCGCCTGCGCTCAGGAGAACCTCACCGCCGTGCGGGTGGTGCGGGCCTTTGGCCGGGAGAAGTATGAGGAGGACAAGTTTCAGGCCAAGAGCGAGCGATATGCCGGGCTGTGGATCCATCTGGGGAAGCTCCTGTCGGTATACTGGGCGTCGGGGACGCTGCTGACGTGCCTGCAGGTGATGGTCATCATTCTGGCGGGCATCCACGAGAGCGTGGCCGGGGCCATGACTCTGGGCGCCTTCGTGGCCTTCGTCAGCTACAACGAGTCTCTGGCGTGGCCTGTGCGTTCTCTGGGCCGGGTGCTGTCGGATATGAGCAAGGCCGGGGTATCCATGGACCGTGTGGGCTACATCCTCCGCTCCCCGGAGGAGCAGGAGCAGCCCGATGACGTTCCCTTCCCCGGCGGGGACATTGTGTTTGACCATGTGACCTTCGGCTACGAGGGACAGCCGGTCCTGAAGGACGTGTCCTTCACCATCCGGGAGGGAGAGACCTTCGCCGTGCTGGGCGGCACCGGTTCCGGCAAGAGCACGCTGGTGCATCTGCTGGACCGGCTGTACGACGTGCCGGAGGGCTCCGGCCGCATCACCATCGGCGGCGTGGACCTGCGGCATATCCGGCGCAGCGACCTGCGGCGGCACATTGGCCTTGTTTTGCAGGAGCCCTTCCTGTTCTCCCAGACCATCGGGGAGAACATCCGGGCCGTGCGGCCCGATGCGCCGGAGGATGCCATGCGCCGTGCGGCGGCCATCGCCTGCGTGGACGAGGCGGTGACCTCCTTCCCGGAGGGGTATGACACCATCGTGGGCGAACGGGGCGTGACTCTCTCCGGCGGACAGAAGCAGCGGGTGGCCATCGCCCGGATGCTGATGCAGCAGGCCCCGGTGATGATCTTCGACGACTCCCTGTCCGCCGTGGACGCCGAGACGGACGAGAAGATCCGCACCGCCCTGCGCCGGTCCACCGGCAATGCCACGGTGCTGCTGATCTCCCACCGGGTCACCACCCTCATGCAGGCCGACCGCATTCTGGTGCTGGACGGCGGCCGGGTGGCGGAGCTGGGGACTCACGCCCAACTGGTGGAAAAGCCCGGCATCTACCGGGATATCTACAACATTCAGATGCAGAGCGCCGACCGGGCGCTGTTGGAGGAAGGGGGGAGCGAGCATGGCGGCCATTGATGAAAAGGAATATACTCAATCCTTCGACTGGAGGATCTGGAAGCGGCTGGGGCCGTTCCTGCGGCCCTATCGGGGCGCCTTCATCTCCATGCTGGTGTTCAACGGCATCTGCGCTCTGGTGGACGTGGTGCTGCCCCTGTTCCAGAAGTACGCCATCCAGAATTTTATCGAAAAGAACACCCTGACGGGGCTGCTGCCCTATGCACTGGCGTATCTGGCGGTGGTGGTGGTGCAGGCACTGTCGGTGGTGGCCTTTGCCCGAAACTCCATGCACATCGAGATGAATCTGGGCAAGGATATGCGTGGGGCATTGTTTCACCACCTGCAAACCCTGTCCTTCTCCTTTTATAACGTGACCCCGGTGGGCTATCTGCTGACCCGTGTCATGAGCGACACCAACCGCATCTCCAGTATGCTGGCGTGGAACTTTACGGATATCCTGTGGGCAATGTTCTATGTGCTGGGTACCTTTGCCGCCATGCTGGCGTTGAACTGGAAGCTGGCGCTGGCAGTTATCGCCATTGTGCCGGTGATGGCCATTCTGACAGGGTATTTTCAGAACCGCATCCTCCACTGGAACCGGAAGGTGCGTAAGCTGAACTCCCGCATCACCGGCGCCTTCAACGAGGGCATCACCGGCGCCCGCACCACCAAGACGCTGGTGACGGAGGAGCAGACCGCCGACGCCTTCCGCAGTCTCACCCGACAGATGCACGACTCCGGCATCCGGGCAGCCCGGCTCAATGCGGTGTTTATCCCGCTGGTGCTGTTCTTCGGCACCATGGCGGTGTCTATCGTGCTGCTGCGGGGCGGCTATATGGTGCTGGATCAGGCGCTGGAGCTGGCTACTCTGTCGGCCTTTACCACCTATGCCGTCAGTATCTTTGACCCCATCCAGATGACCGCCGCCAATCTGGCGGAGTTCATCTCTCTGCAAGCCTCCATCGAGCGGGTAACCGACCTGATGGACGAACAGCCGCAAATTCAGGACGCCCCGGAGGTCATTGAGAAATACGGCGACGCCTTCCACCCCAAGTGGGAGAACTGGGAGCCGCTGCGGGGCGAGATCGAATTCCGGGATGTGACCTTCCGCTATCCCGACGGCGGCGAGAACGTGCTGGAGCATTTCTCCCTCCACATCCCCCAGGGGACCACAGTGGCCATCGTGGGCGAGACGGGGGCCGGCAAGAGCACCCTCATCAATCTGGCCTGCCGGTTCTTCGAGCCTACGGAGGGACAGATCCTCATTGACGGCGTGGACTACCGCCAGCGCAGCCAGCTGTGGCTCCACTCCAACATCGGCTATGTGCTGCAGAATCCCCACCTGTTCTCCGGCAGCGTCCGGGAGAACATCCGCTACGGCAAGCTGGACGCCACCGACGAGGAGGTGGAGGCCGCCGCACGGGCCGTGTCGGTGGACACGGTGGTGGCCAAGCTGGAAAAGGGCTGGGACAGCGACGTGGGCGAGGGCGGTGACCGCCTCTCCACCGGCGAGAAGCAGCTGATCTCCTTTGCCCGTGCCGTGCTGGCCGACCCCCGCATCTTCGTGCTGGATGAGGCCACCTCCTCCATCGACACCCAGACGGAGCAGCTGATCCAGAACGCCATTGACCATCTGCTGACGAACCGCACCTCCTTTCTGGTGGCCCATCGCCTCTCCACCATCCGCAAGGCGGACGTGATCCTGGTGGTGAAAGACGGCCACATCGTGGAGCAAGGCAAGCATGAGGAGCTGCTGCGGCGCAAGGGCTATTACCACGACCTGTACAGCAAGCAGTTCGCTCAGGAGAGCGCCGCCCGCATCTTGGGCGAGGGCAGCGCCCAATAAGCGCATAGCAGAGCCAAAGCCCCAGCTCCGGTGCAGCACTGCGCCGGAGCTGGGGCTTTCTGCGTGGCGGCGAGGGTACGCCGTCATGTCCCGGCCACGGGATATAGGGTAAAAAGCAGCGGGCCGCCGGATATGCCGACGGCCCGCTGCTTTTGATATCCTTCCGGCGGAGAGGGGCTTTGACGGGAAAGGAAATACAAAGCAGACCGGAGATATCTATCAGGAATGCATGACTTTCGGCTGAAGTTTGAGGAGGTTTTGCCGGAGTCAGATCAGCTTGTAAATGCCGGCAGCGCCCATGCCGCCGCCGATGCACATGGTGACCATGGCATATTTTCCGCCGGTGCGGCGCAGCTCATTCAGGGCCTTGATGGTCAGGAAGGCACCGGTAGCGCCCTGGGGATGACCCAGTGCCATAGCGCCGCCGTTGGGATTGGTCTTGGCGGGGTCCAGCCCCAGCGTTCTCATGCAGGGGATAGCCTGCGCCGCAAAGGCCTCATTCAGCTCCACCACGTCCATATCGGCCACGGTGAGGCCCGCCTTTTCCAGCGCCTTGGGGGCGGCGTAGATGGGGCCGAGGCCCATGTAATCCGGCTCGCAGCCGGCCACGGCGAAGCTCAGCAGCTCTGCAACGGGCCGGATACCCAACTCCTTGGCCTTGCTGTCCCGCATCAGCACCACAAAGGCGGCGGCATCGCTGGTCTGGGAGGAGGTGGCGGCGGTCACAAGGCCGCCCTCCTTGAAGCAGGGCTTCAGCCCTGCCAGCGCCTCCAGCGTGGTGCTGCGGCGGATGCCCTGATCCTTGTCAAAGACAATGGGGTTGCCGTCCACATCCACACCGGGCAGCGGGATGATCTCATCGTCGAACTTACCGCCGTCCTGTGCCGCCGCCGCACGGCGGTGGCTCTGGAGAGCCAGCTCGTCCATCTCCTGACGGGTGATGCCGTAGCGGGAAGCTACATTCTCCGCCGTCAGGCCCATGGGCATATACTCCTCCTCCCGCTGGCGCAGCAGGTCGGGATCGAAGGTATCGCTGATATCCAGATTCACCGGGCAGGCGGTCATGGACTCCACGCCGCCGGCCACCATTACATCCGCCACGCCGCAGGCGATCTGGCCCGCCGCCAATGCAATGGCCTGTAGACCGGAGGAGCAGAAGCGGTTGATGGTCATGCCGCAGACGCTATCCGGCAGGCCCGCACGGGCGGCCACCAGCCGGGCCATGTTGAAGCCCTGCTTGCGCTCCGGGATGGCGCAGCCAACGATGAGGTCGTCGATCTGATCGGCGGGCAGCTGGGGGACACGCTCCAGCACGCCCTTAAGGGTGAGGCCGCCCATGGTCACCGGATGCATATTCCGCAGGGCGCCCTTTTTTCCTGATTTTGCAACGGCGGAGCGGCCGTAGCCCACTACCACCACATGGTCAAACTGTCCCATTAGCAATCTTCCTCCATTTCTTTCAGCTCCGGAGAGACAATGAGCGGCGGCTCCACGGCGGAGCAGATCTCCTCCACGGAGTGGCCCCGGCGCAGCTCGGAGAGCACCAGACCCTCCGGCGTCACATCGATGACGCACCGCTCGGTGACGATATGATCCACGCACCGCCGCCCGGTATAGGGCAGGGTACATTCCTTGACGAGCTTGGGGGAGCCGTCCTTGGCGCACAGCTCCATGGCCACGATGACCTGCTTGGCCCCGTTGACCAGATCCATGGCCCCGCCCATGCCGAAGGCACGGTCGGGGGTGGCCCAGTTGGCCAGATCTCCGTGCTGGGAGACCTGAAGCGCTCCCAGCACCGTGGCAGCCATGCGGCCGGAGCGGATGATGCCGAAGGACTTGGCCACGTCAAAGGCGCAGCCCCCCAGCGCCGGGAGATAGGGAATGCCGCCGGCGTTAAAGAGCCGGTCGCTGATCTCGATGCCCTGCGCCGTGGCTCCTACGCCGATGAAGCCGTTCTCCGTCTGGAACAGGACGCCGCTCTCGGCGTAGTTGCCGCAGAGGCTGGGGATGCCGATGCCCAGATTGACCACGTCGCCGCTGTGGAAATACCGGGCCGCACGACGGGCGATAAAATGTCTGTTATCCATAGTCGCGCCTCCTTACACCAGGATCATATCCACGAACATACCGGGAACCTCCACCTCGTCGGGTGTGATCTCTCCCAGATCGCAGAAGTGGTCGCACTCCACAATGGACAGGTCCCCACAGGTGGCCACGATGGGGTGGGAGGCCCGGCCAGTGCTGCCCCGGTAGGCCAGATTGCCGATGGGGTCGGCACGGCGGGCCCGTGTGATGGCGATATCCGCCCGGAGGGCGGTCTCCAGCAGGTACTGCTGTCCGTTGGCGGTGATGAGCTGCTTGCCCTCCTCCACCACGGTACCAAGTCCCGTTTTGGTGAGAACGCCGCCCAGTCCCATACCGCCGCAGCGGATGCGCTCGATCCAGCTGCCGATGGGGCTGAACTCCGCCTGAAGGGTACCAGCCTGGATCTGTGCGTTGGTATCCGGGTTGGTACCCACATGGGTGGTGATGATGCGGTCGATGACCTTCGCCCGGATCAGGCGGCCAATGCCCACACCGGGGTCGCTGGTATCGATGGAATAGACGGTCAGATGCCGGGCGCCGCTCTCCAGAATGCAGTCGATGAGCCGCTCCGGCATCCAGTGGCCGGTCTGGCCGCCGATGGCGATGGTCTGGCCATCCTTGAAGCAGGAGATGATCTTCTCCCGTGTAGTGACTTTACTTTCCATGTGGGGCCTCCTTTCCGGCGGTAAGCGGGACGATATAGTTGAGAATGAGCCCCACGGCAGCCAGCACGGCCGCAGCGGCAAAGGCCCACGTATAGGCCCCGTCCGGGGTGCGCAGACGCACCGCCAGCACCGGGCCGATGAGGCTGGCCAAGCCGAACACGATGTACATGACGCCGTAGTTCTCGGTGATATATTTGCTGCCGAACACCTGCGCCGTCAGCGGCGTCAGGACGGAGGCAAAGCCGCCGTAGCAGCTGGCCGCCACACCCATGGCAATCACGGCGGGAACGGTGGCGTGGCAAAGGGTCAGCAGCAGCATGGCGAGGATGCACACCGCCGACACGGCCGTGATCACACGGCGCAGGCCCAGTCGGTCAGACAGGCTGCCCCACAGGAAGCGGCCCGCCATGTTGCAGGCGGCGAATACGCTGACAAACACCGCCGCCGTAGCGCTGGTAAAGCCGTAGGCGTTCTGAAGGATGGGGGAAGCCTGGCTGATGACGATGACGCCGGCCACCAGACCGCAGGTGAAGATGACCACCATCCCATAGAAGGCCGCCGTTTTGACCATCTGGCCCCGGCGCAGGCCCTCCGTCTGGACGGGGGCATTACCGGAGACAGGACACAGGGCCTCCCGCAGGTCCTGCGGGGGCTCCACCAGCAGGGTACTGCCCAGCAGGATCAGCACCAGAAAGGCACCACCCAGAATACAGAACGTCCCCCGCAGATTCACGCTGCGGATCAGGGCCGCTGCCACCGGCGCCCAGAGAATGGCTCCGGAGCCGTAGGCCGCCGTGCCGAGGCCGGAGGCCATGCCGGACTTCTCCGGGAACAGGCGCACCACATAGGCCATCATGGCCGGGTAGACGAAGCCGGTCCCCAGACCGGAGAGGACGCCGTAGAACAGGTAGAGCTGCCACACGCCGCCACTGATCCAGCCGGTGGTCATCAGGCCCGCCCCGAACAGAACGGCGCCCACCACCACGCAGCGCCGGGTACCCAGACGGCGGATCAGGCCGCCGAAGAACAGCGGCGCCATGGTGGAGCACAGCACCGTCACCGTATACGTCAGGGAAACCTGCTGATCCGGCCAGCCGTGGGCGGCGATGATGGGGGTCTGAAGCACGCTCCATGCGTAGCCGAAGCCGGCGCAGATGCAGATCAGGAGACTGGCGATCATGGCCGGCCAGCGGCGCTTGAGGAATCCGTTGATGTCGTTCATGGGGAGCCTCACAGCTTCTTATGGAGCTTCAGGATGTCGATGAGCATCTGATCCCGGTAGGCGATGCACTCGGCATTGGTGTGGCCGATGTAGTCGGGGAAGTTGGCCATCTCCTGATTCACGCCGGGCTGGGCCACCTGCGCCCAGTTGTCCGGCTGGTGGGTCCAGCTGGCCATATCCTCCAGCCAGCGGTCGCCGGAATTGCCCAGCATCTCCACCATGCCGGTGAGGCCGCCGGGGTTGCCCATCTGCATGATCATGTTGTGGCCAAAGATGGCCCAACGGATGCCGGGGCCGTACACCAGCGCCTTGTCCACATCCTCCACGGAGCATACGCCCCGCATCACCAGATCCTGCACCTCACGATACAGGGCCAGCTGCAGACGGTTGGCAATGAAGCCGGGACACTCCTTACGCAGCAGAACGGCCTCCTTGCCGATGGACTGATAGAAATCATAGGCCAATTGGACGCAGTCATCGTCCGTCTTGTCGCAGCGGGTGAGCTCCACCAGAGGAATCAGGTGCGGGGGATTGTAGGGGTGAGCTCCGATGCAGCGCTCCGGGTGAAGCGCCTCGGCCACGATATCGGAGATCAGCAGGCCGGAGGTGCTGCTGGCGTACAGGGCGTCCGGGGCGGCATACTGCTCCACCTGCGCCAGAATGGAGCGCTTGATCTCGATGCGCTCCGGGCCGCTCTCCTGAATGAACTGGGCGTCCTGCACCGCCTCCTCCATGGAGGTGGTGGGGCGCACGCAGGCGATGATCTCGTCCTTGCGGGCGGCGGTGATGGCGTTGTGGGCCACCAGTGCGTCCAGACTGCGGAGCATCTGGTCGTGGCTCTTGGCCAGCTGCTGGTCGTTGATGTCGTAGAGGGTGACGTGCAGGCCCTTCAGGGCATACTGGATGGCCCAGCTGGAGCCGATGACGCCGCCGCCGACACAGGCGACATTCTTGATATCAGAAACGTTCATACCGTCCTCCTTCAGCGAACCAGCGGCGGGATGCCCAGAATTTCACGGGCCTCGGCGGGGGTGGCAGGCTGATTGCCGAAGAGCTTGACGGCCTCCACAGCCCGCTGCACCAGCATCTGGTTGGTGGCCATGATCTTCTTGCCGTTTTCGTCCTTGCCGAAGATGACGTTATCCTCCATCCCCACGCGGATGTGTCCGCCCAGCGCCAGAGCGGCGTACAGGATAGGCAGGTGGGCGGCGCCGATGCCAAAAGCGGACCATGTGGACCCGGTAGGAATACGATCCTTCAGATAGATCAGATTCTCCACCGTAGCGGGCATACCGCCCAGCACCCCCAGACAGAACTGGTAGTGACAGGGGGTGGACAGGTGGCCCTTCTTGACGAAGTAATCGGCGATGCCCAGCATACCGGCATCAAAGATCTCGATCTCCGGCTTGATGCCCTTTTCCAGATAGGCATCACCCAGCTTCTGCAGGAACTGGGGGCTGTTGACGAACACGCCGCCGGGCATCCAGTTGAAGCTGCCTGCATCGTAGGAGCCCATTTCAATGCCGGGAACGGTCATGTGGTGCAGAAAGCGCTCCTCGTCGGTGGCGGGATGCTCCGGGGAGGCCCCGGAGGAGGTGCAGTTGATGATAACGTCGCAGTCCTTGTGGGCACGGATGCCCTCCACGATCTCACGGAAGGCCTGCGTGTTCATAGCGCCCTTACCGTCGGCGGCACGGGTGTGGATATGCACCACGGCAGCGCCCAGCTGCCAGCACTCATAGGCGGCCTGCACGATCTGCTCCGGCGTTTCGGGAATATGATAGCCCGCAGGGGTGACAGCACCGGTGAGGGCAGCGGTAATGATGGTTTTTGCCATAGGAAACAACTCCTCGAAATAGGTTTGACCGGGGCCGGAGGCAGCGCACTGCCTCCGGCCTGCGGTACAGAGAAAGGAAAATCAGTCCTTCTTCTCCGGGCGATAGGGGGAGACCTTCTTGTTGGGGTCGAAGGGGTTGACCTCCTTACCGGCCTCCACCTCCTTGAACCACTCGAAGGGCTTGGTGCGGAAGCCTGCCCAGCTCTCACGGGTGGGAGGCTGCTGCATCCAGTCGTGGCAGTAGCGCCAGTCGTTGGTCTGGCTGATGTACTTCTCGTCCTGCTGGCCGGCATGGGTGTCGCCCATCTCACCGGCGGCGATCCGCAGCAGGGAGCCGTACTGCTCGGAGACGGTGTGCAGCTTCAGGTCGTCCACCAGCAGCTTCTTCAGCGGGCGCTTGGCAAGGTTGGACATGATGGTGCGGTTCTCATAGGGCATGGTCTTCCACAGGCGGGCGATCTCCCATGCACGCTCCATGACCTTGTCTTTGGGCACGACCTCGCTGACCATACCCCAGTCCAGCATCTGCTGGGCCGTCCACTGACGGGCGGTCATCATGTAGTAGTTACCACGCTTGGTGCCGAAGTAGTGCTGTGCCATGAGGCCCATGCCGTCGCCGGGAACCAGACCGCCGTGGGCGTGGGGAACCTCCATCCATGTGTCGTCGGAGCAGATGGTCACATCGCTGAGCATGGCGGAATCCCAGTGGAAGCCGGGGCCGGGAATGGCACCGATGGTGGGTACGTCCAGATCGAAGATCATGTTCTTGATGAGGTTGGTGTCATCGAAATACTGGTGCTGGAAGCGCTGGGTGGGCAGCTCGGAGTAGGTCTCCCAGCCGTTGGGATCGGACTCGGTCATCCAACTGTCGCCGATGTGGGTGAAGATGATGATCTCGTTCTTGAAGTCCAGAGACAGGACACGCACCAGCTGGCCGATGGCCCGGTGGGACATACCGCTGTGCTGCATGGGGCCGTCCAGCGTCTTCCAGGTGACCTGCAGGATGCCGTCCTCACGGTACAGGTCGGCGAAATCCTTGAACCACTCCTTGTACTCTTCCAGCTGGGGGAGCTTCACATAATCTGCCAGGGGCTTACTCATAATCATTTACCTCCAAAAAATTATTTTGTTCGTTGGTTTCGGATAGATGGGACTATATCAGGCAGGCGGCACTCAATAGAGCAGCATTGCCATGACCACTGCGATGATACCGGCCAGCAGGTTCACCACCACGGACATCATGAACTGCTGGAAATAGCCCTCCTTATAGGACAGCTTGAACACAGACAGCTGGAAGGCGATGGCGCCGTTGTGGGGCAGGGAGTCGAAGCCTGCGCCGGAAATGGCGGCAATGCGGTGCAGAGCGCCCAGATTGATGGAGGGGTTGGCAAGGATGGAATCACCAAAGTTCTTCATGAACAGGGTGACGCCGCCGGTGCCGTTGGCGCACAGGCCGGACAGCAGGTTCACCGCCACGAAGGTCAGCAGGTAGGGGTGCATATTCATGGACAGCACCTTCTCCACCAGCAGGGTGAACACAGGGGTAGCCTGTACCACGGTGCCGTAGCCCACCACGATGGAAATGAACACCACGGGGATCAGGGAGCCCTGAATACCACGGACGCAGGTCTGGAACACATGGGGCAGGTACTTGGGACCTACCAGCACGAACACCAGCACGATGGACAGCACCTGTGCATAGGTGGTGGCCTGCAGGGCGGTGATGCCCAGCTTCTGGAACAGCAGGCTCAGGCCGATGATGGCGGCCACGCAAAGATAGCCCTTCCATGCCGGAGGCAGCTTGGATTCGTCCTCGTCGTTCTGGGGGTCATCGGTATAGGAGACGAAGCCCTCGCCCTTCTTCTTCAGGCGGTTGGTGAGCATGATGAGGTAGACCACGATGAACACCACAGAGAAGGCGGTGCAGACCAGGCTGATGCCCACACCGGCCATGGTGGTGGTGCCCAGATAGGTGGTGGGTGCGATGTTCAGGGCGTTGGGCATGCCCACCAGTGTGCCGTAGGCCACGGAGCCTGCACCGGCGGACATGGCGGCCAGCGCCACCTTACGGGACATATTCAGCTTTTTCAGCACCGGCAGGGCAATGGCCAGAATGGCGTACTGATAGGAGGCCACACCGGCCGCCATCATCAGGCAGGTGATGACAAACAGGGCCACGGCGATCCATTTCTCGCCGAACACTTTAATCAGGTGCGTCGCCATGGCGGAGCCGAGGCCGCTCTCCATCAGGCAGAAGCCGAAGGCGCCGCCGATGGTATACAGCAGCAGGAACTGCTGGAACATGGTGCCTACGGAGGGGAGGAAGGCTGTAAAAATCGAGGTGATGCCATCCGGCGTGCAGAAAGACACCAACAGGGTGCAGGCAAAGACCGTCAGAAACAGGTTGACGCCCTTGAAACTCAGATAGAAGAACAAGGCAAAGGCAACCACGACGACGATCAGGGAAATAAGGGTGGTAGTGGACACAGATCTCTGATCTCCTTTCTTTTTAAGAAGCAGGAATGTAGGTTACTTCTCAAACACATGGGGAAAACGACGGGGCCGGGGAGGCGGGTTGCAGGGCCGCCCTCCGTAGAACCCACCCGGCGCTGCCCGGAACAGCACCGGCTCACGGCATAGCTTTTTAGCAAAGGGCGTGCCAATTTATTTGGCGATGTCGGAAAATGTCGTCATTACGGGGAAATTTTTTTGTTGACTTCTCCACCATCCGGCTTCCAAAAAACAGATGATGCGAAAACGCATCATCCCCCAGTGATTCGGATAATGCAAAAACGCAGCCGATGCAACATTGCATTGACTGCGTTTCTGCGCTAAAAACGGGCCATTTGACAGATCAAAGCCCGTATTTTTTACGCTTGCGGACAATGGTGGATTGATCTGTTTTCAGCAGAGCCGCTGCTTTATAGCTGCTGGGGCAGCGCTTCAGGGCGTCGGCCAGCACGTGCTTTTCGCAGAACTCCATGTAGGCCTTCAGGGAGAAATGCTCCGGGTCAAACTGATAGAATGCCTCCCAGTCGGCGGGATAGATCTCCGGTGAGGTGGAGCGGACGGCATCCTCCCCCAGCAGCGGGGCCAGATCCTGATAGATCTCCAGCGTCCCGGCGGCGCTGGTGACCAGCAGCCGCTCCACCACGTTTTTCAGCTCCCGGATGTTGCCGGGCCAGTCGTAGGCCTTCAGCTGTTCGATGACTCGGCGGGAGAGGACCTTGGTGCGGCTGTAGCGCTTGCAGTAGTAGTCCAGGAAAAAGGTGGCCAGTGGGGCGATATCCTCCCGGCGCTCCCGCAGCGGGGGCAGCTCCAGCGGAATGACGTTGAGGCGGTAGTAAAGGTCCGCCCGGAAGGTCCCGGCCAGCACGCCTTCCTTGAGGTTCTGGTTGGTGGCGGCCAGCAAGCGGAAGTCGATCTCCTGCTCCTCCACAGCTCCCAACCGCTTGCTCTTGTGACTCTCCAGCACCCGGAGGAACTTGCCCTGCAAAGCCAGCGGCAGGGAGTTGATCTCGTCGAGGAACAACGTGCCGCCGTGGGCCGCCTCAATAAGACCGGGCTTGCCGGTATTCAGGGCTCCGGTGAAAGCGCCCTTGGTATAGCCGAACAGCTCCGCCTCCAGCAGGTTCTCCGGCAGGGCGGCGCAGTTGATCTCGATGATGGGGGCATCGGCTCGGCTGCTGTTGCGGTGGATGTACTTGGCCAGCACCTCCTTGCCGGTGCCGGTCTCGCCGGAGATGAGGACGGTGGAGTCCGTCTGGGCCACCTGAGCGGCAGTCTGGAGGATGGCCTGCATGGCGGGGCTGTCTGCGATGATGGTCTCCTTGGCCCGTGCGCGTTCCGGGGAGAGGGCCGGCACCTCGATGGTGCTGTCGTCCTCATAGAGGATAGCCTGCTGATACCGCTTGGCCAGCAAATCCAGCCGAACGGTCTCCACCAACATATACTCCACCTCGCCGCCGCTGCCGAAGATGGGGGTGGCCGTGGCCAGCTGGCGGTAGTGATACCCCTTGGGGGTGAGGACGTTGTTCACCACGGAGACCTTTTTCTTCTCGGTAAAGGCCGTGACGGCCACGCTCACCGACACCTGTCCCTCCGGAATCAGCTGGAAAGCGTTGAGGCGCAGCGCCTCCTCCCGTGTGGCGCCCACCATCTTCAAAAAGGCATTGTTGCAGTAGATGTAATCTCCCTTGCGGTTGAGGATGTAGATCCCCTCATTGATGTTGTCGAAAATTTCGGCCATGAGCAGTGGATTGGCCACAGAGATCCCTCCGTTTCTGTCAGAAAGGTGTCCTAAGTGGACGCCGGTTTTTATGGGGCTGCTTTTTACGGGGCTATTGTAATATAAATCCCGGCGGCTGTCTACCGGGATTTTGCCGGAGGGCTTTCCTATCTGTTCATAAAATTTTCATATTATTCCTGTTGCCATTTTGTAACTTTTTTTATATAATACCTTATGGTGACATAATACGGCGCAGCCCGACAGGGTTCGTCGTTTCAAATGCAGCGGGCCGGGTCTCCGGCAACGAGGGATATGATATGATTCGATTGAAGGACGTTGAAAAAACATACGAAAACGGGACGGAGGCCCTGCAGGGCATCTCCTTTACCATTGAGGACGGGGAATTTGTGTTTCTGGTGGGACCCTCCGGCTCCGGTAAGTCTACCATCATCAAGCTCCTGACCGGCGAGGTCATCCCCACGGCAGGGCGGGTCATGGTCAACGGCTTTTCCATGAGCCGCATCTCCGACCGGCAGATCCCCTATATGCGCCGCACCATCGGTGTGATCTTTCAGGACTTCCGCCTGATCCCCAAAAAGACGGTGTTCGACAACCTGAGCCTTGCCATGCGGGCGGTGGGGGCCACGCCCCGTGACATCCGCACCCGCATCCCCTATGTGCTGGAGCTGGTGGGGTTGAAGGGGATGGAGGACCGATACCCCGACGAGCTGTCCGGCGGTGAGCAGCAGCGTGTGGCCATTGCACGGGCGCTGGTGAACAACCCCAGCACCATCGTAGCCGACGAGCCTACCGGCAATCTGGATCCCAACCGCTCGCTGGAGATCATGACCCTGCTGGAGCGCATCAACGCCCTTGGCACCACCGTGGTGGTGGTGACCCACGAGCGGGATCTGGTGAACCACTTCGACAAGCGGGTCATCATGATCGATCACGGGCAGGTCAACGGCGACGGCGTGGGAACGTATGAGGTATAACAGATGAAGCACGATTTTCGATATTTTTTCCGGGAGGGCATCCGCAATATGTTCTCCCACGGATTCATGTCCTTCGCCGCCATCGGCGTGACGGTGGCGTGTCTGGTGATCATGGGGACCTTTTCGCTGGTGGCCTATAACGCCAACGAGAACCTGAAGGATCTGCAGAAGGAGAACGCCGTGCTGGCCTTCGTGGATGAGAACCTCTCTGACAACGAGGCCAAGGCCCTGCAATCCACGCTGGAGAAGATTCCCGGTGCGGCGGACTGCACCTTCGTCTCCCGGCAGGAGGCACGGGACAGCTACGTGGAGCAGTACGATGAGGACGACCTGTACAGCAACCTGGATCCCTCCATTTTTCGCCATCGGTACGTTATCCATCTGACGGACGCCGCACAGATGCAGCAGGTGGTATCCGATCTGGAGGCCACCCCCGGCATCGTAAAGGTCCGGGCGGACGAGGCCATCTCCAACGGGTTTTTGACGGTGCGGAATGTGGCAAGCCTCATCAGCATCGCCCTCATTGCGGTGCTGCTGGTGATCTCGGTATTCATTATCTCCAACACCATCAAGCTCACCACCTTTGACCGGCGGGATGAGATCGCCATCATGAAGATGGTGGGCGCCACCGACGGCTTCATTCGATGGCCCTTCGTCTATGAGGGTCTGCTCATCGGTCTGATGGGCGCCGTCATCGCCTTTGGGCTGCAGTGGCTGCTGTATGAGGCCATTTCCAAGGGCATTGCCGGGTCCGATACCCTGCAGCTGCTGCGGGTGGTATCCTTCCGGAAGATCTGGGGTCCGGTGGCCGGTGTGTTCGGTCTGGTAGGTATTCTGGTAGGCGTGGGCGGCAGCCTGACCGCCATCCGGAAGTTCCTGAGAGTATAAGGAGGAGTGCAGCATGAGTAAGAAAAAATGGTGCGGCCTGCTGGCCGTTCTCATGGCGGTGAGCATTGTGTTCACCAGCGGCGCTCTGCGCCCGGTGAACGTCTATGCCGAGACCATCGCAGACCTGCAGGAGCAGTCGGAGGAGCACCAGAAGAAGCTGGAGGAGATCAACCAGCAGATCGAGGAGGCCGAGGCCAACAAGGCCGATGCGCTGGAGCAGAAAAACCTGCTGGATCAGCAGGCGGATATCCTCCGCAGCCAGATCTCCAACGCCCAGCAGCAGATCGATGCGCTGGAGGCGGAGCTGGCGGACAACCAGCAGAAGGAGGAGTCCCAGTACGACCTGTTCTGCCGTCAGGTGCGGGATGAAGAGGAGCGGGGTACCGCCTCCTTCTGGTCGGTGATCTTCAAGGCCACCAGCTTCAGCGATCTTTTGGGCCGCATCGACTTCATCAACGAGGTGGCCGAGCACGACCAGAGCGTCATCAACGACCTGCGGCAGCTGCGCCAGCAGATGCAGGCCGACCGGCAGGCGCTGGAGGAGCAGCGCTCCCAGCTGGAGAGCCGCCAGACGGAGCTGGACAGCCAGCTGGAGGCAGCCACCCAGCTCATTGCCAAGTACAACGAAACGACGGACGGCCTGAACGATCTGGCCGCTCAGGAGAAGGCAGCCGCCGATGAGCTGGACGCTCAGATCCAGGCCCGGAGGGAGGAGGAAAACCGGAACAACGGCGGCGATAACAGTGGAGGCAGCGGCGGTGGCGGCAGCAGCGGCTCCGACGAGACGCCCTCCTCCGACGGGTACATCTGGCCCTCGGACTGCCGGCTCATTACCTCCGGCTACGGCGGGCGTGACCAGCCCACCCCCGGCGCCAGCACCAACCACATGGGCGTGGACATCGGCGCCTCCTACGGCAGCTACATCTATGCCGTGAAGTCCGGCACCGTAGTGGGTTCTAAGTACAGCTGGGGCGGCTACGGCAACTATGTGGAGATCGACCACGGAAACGGCAACTTCACCCTGTACGCCCACATGAGTGAGCGTCTGGTGGAGGTGGGCGAGCATGTGGAGCAGGGCGAGGTCATCGGCCTGTGCGGCTCCACGGGCATCTCTACCGGCCCCCACGTCCACTACGAGATCTGGGAGAACTACAGCCGCATCAATCCGCTGAACCGTCTGCCGGGGTACATCCCCTATTGGTGGTAAGCGAGCTTTTCCCCACCTGCACCGCTTGGTGCAGGTGGGGAATTTTTTATGCCGTCTTTCTCCCGCCGCCGGGCCATAGACTGGTGGAAAGGGGGGCTGTGCATGGTGGGATATGTGCGATGGGAGGAGAAGCGGAAAAGGCTCACCCTGCGGCGCTGTCCGCTGGGAGACGGGGAGGTGTGCCTGCTGGAGGGCGGTGGGCGGCTGGATCGGCGGGTACAGCGCCGGGTGCGGCAGGCGGCGCAGGCCATGGCCGACGCCGGGGTGCGGTATGCGGTGGCACCGCCGGAGTGGGCGGCGCTGCTGCTTCCCCTTCGGCTCCCGGCCCCGGTGGCGCTGCGGCGGGCCATGCTGGGGCAGCTGGTGGACTGCGCCTGCAGGCAGCTGGGACTCTGCCGGTCACAGGCCAGTGTGGTGCTGCGGGCCTCCCGGCCCGACGGAGCCGTTACGGAGGCAGCGGATCTGCTGGCCCGGCGGGTAAGGTATCTGTCGCCGCAGCTGGGCCGGGGGCAGGAGGAGCTGCGGCGATCCCTGCGGCACCGGTACGGGCTGGGAGAGGGCGGTCCGGTGGCGCAGCTGGCGGTATGCTTCGGCGAGGCGGCGGAGGGACTGCCCTCCCTGCTGATCGAAGAAAGCCGTCAGGAGGTACGGTATGTATGGGCCGAGCCGTGGCGGGAAAAAATGAAGCCGTGGGCAGCGGAGGAGCCGCTGCTGGCGGCGCTGCTGGCGGAGGGAAGCCTTCCGCCGGGTGCGGCCGTCCCGGTGTGGGTAGGACTTGACACCGGCGGGGAAAGAACTTATAATGCAGAGTGATATAGTGTCTGTACTATTTTTGTTATAGTGTTTATACTAATCTCGTGCGGCCATGCCGTATTTGTCAACAGAAAGGAATGGATTCCATGGTAAAAGAATTCAAAATGAGTCAGGAGCGGTACGACGAGCTGAAAAAGGAGCTGGATTACAGCAAGACCACCCGTGCCGACGAGATCGCAGAGCTCATCAAGGAGGCCAGAGGCTTCGGTGACCTGTCGGAGAACAGCGAGTACGACGAGGCCAAAAACGAGCAGGGCAAGCTCTACTCCCGCATTGCCGAGCTGGAGAACATCCTGCTCCACGCCGTCATCGTGGACGAGACGGACATGGATTCCGACAAGGTATCCATCGGCTGCCGTGTCACCGTGACCAATCTGGATAACGGCAAGACGCTGCCGGAGTACACCATCGTGGGCTCTCAGGAGGCCAACGTCATGGAGCGGAAGGTGTCGGAGGATTCCCCCTTCGGCAAGGCCCTGATGGGCAGCAAGGCCGGCAGTGAGATCACCGTGGAGGCCCCCAAGGGCGTCATCCGCTACCGGGTGGACAAGATCGAACGATAAGGAGACCATATCTATGGCACAGCAGAATCAGAATCAACAGGACCTGCGGGAAATTCTCCAGATCCGCCGGGATAAGCTGGCAGCCCTGCAGGAGGCGGGTATGAACCCCTTCGAGATCACCCGCTATGACGTGACCCATCACGCACAGGAGGTCAAGGATCAGTTCGACCAGCTGGAGGGACAGACCGTCTCTCTGGCGGGCCGTCTTATGAGCAAGCGGGGCATGGGCAAGGTGTCCTTCTGCGATCTGAAGGATAAGTCCGGCCGCATCCAGATCTACGCCCGGAAGGACGAGATGGACGAGGAGGCCTATGACCGCTTCAGGAAATATGACATCGGTGATATCGTAGGCGTCAAGGGCGACGTGTTCCGCACCCAGAAGGGCGAGATGAGCATCCGGGCCCATGAGATCACCCTGCTGTCGAAGTCCCTCCAGCCCCTGCCGGAGAAGTTCCACGGTCTGACAGACAAGGAGCTGCGCTACCGCCAGCGGTATGTGGATCTCATTATGAATCCCGAATCCCAGCGGAACTTTGAGATCCGCAGCAAGTTCGTGGCGTATCTGCGCCGGTATCTGGACAATATGGGCTTCATGGAGGTGGAGACCCCCGTGCTCAGCCCCATTGCCGGCGGCGCCAACGCCCGGCCCTTCATCACCCACCACAATGCTCAGGATATCGATATGTATATGCGGATCGCCACGGAGCTGCACCTGAAGCGGCTCATTGTGGGCGGTCTGGAGCGGGTATACGAGGTGGGCCGCATCTTCCGCAACGAGGGCATGGACACCAAGCACAACCCGGAGTTCACCACCTGTGAACTGTATCAGGCCTACACCAATCTGGACGGCATGATGGACATTCTGGAGGGCATCCTCACCGGAGCCGCCAAGGAGATCCTGGGTACCTACCATATCCAGTGGCTGGGTCACGACGTGGATCTGACCCCCAGCTGGAAGCGCATCACCATGGCCGATGCCGTGCAGAATGTCACCGGCGCCGACTTCATGGCCATTGAGGGCGATGATGACGCCGCCGTGGAGCTGGCCAAGAGCGTAGGCGTGGACATGGAGGGCGTGGCCCGGAAGTGGGGCAACGCCCTGTACGAGACCTTCGACCAGAAGGTGGAGGAGACGCTCATTCAGCCCACCTTCATCACCATGTACCCGGTGGAGGTGAGTCCGCTGGCCAAGCGCAGCCCGGAGGACCCCCATCTGACGGAGCGGTATGAGATGTTCGTCTGCGGCTGCGAGATGGGCAATGCCTTCTCCGAACTCAACGACCCCATCGATCAGTACCAGCGCTTCAAGGCTCAGGCGGAGAAGCGGGCCAATGGCGACGAGGAGGCCGACATGATGGACGAGGACTTCGTGCTGGCGCTGGAGTACGGTATGCCCCCCACCGGCGGTCTGGGCTTCGGCATCGACCGCTGCGCCATGATGCTCTGCGGCACCGACTCTATCCGGGACGTGATCCTGTTCCCGACAATGAAGCCGTTGGACGCTGACAAGAAGGGTTCCAAGGAAGTTTCGGCTCCTGCGGAGGCTGCTCAGACTGCTCCCGTTGTGGAGGAAAAAATTGATTTTTCCAATGTTCAGATCGAGCCTTTGTTCCAGGATCAGGTGGATTTTGACACCTTCTCCAAGAGCGATTTCCGGGCTGTGAAGGTCAAGGAATGCGAAGCCGTGAAGAAGTCCAAAAAGCTCTTAAAGTTCGTTTTGGACGACGGAACCGGCGTAGATCGGGTCATTTTGAGCGGAATTCACGAGTATTATGAGCCGGAAGAACTGGTTGGAAAGACCTGCATTGCAATCACCAATCTGCCTCCGAGAGCGATGATGGGTATCGACTCCTGCGGTATGTTGATCTCAGCCGTGCATCACGAAAACGGCGAGGAAAAGCTCCATTTGCTGATGGTTGATCCCCACATCCCCGCCGGCGCAAAGCTGTATTGATTGGCCCCTGATCGGGCTAAAAAAGCCTCTCGTACGCCAATCCGTACACCAATTTACACCAAGGGTGCACCACGGATGCCGAGAAAAATGTGCGTTGGTCATATTTTTGAACTGCTTTCATTGTACGACCATGGAGATTCAATGAGCTGCTTTGAAAAGCTTGAACAATTCCAGCTTGTCGAAGAGAAAAATCGGGATCGTGCGGAGGAAATTATGAATGAAGAATGCTTGATCTGCAAAGCCCCACTTACCTATCTCGAAGCCGATATTCTGATGGAATGTGAGATTTGCCATAAGAAAGAAAACAGCAAGACGCGCTGCGTGAACGGACACTATGTATGCAGCGAATGCCATACCCGAGGCCTTGATCGCATAATTGCGTTGTGCATGACGAGCGCATCGAGAGATCCTATCGCCATCATTGAACAGATGATGGCGCTGCCCACCTGTCATATGCACGGTCCGGAGCATCATGTGATGGTAGGAGCGGCATTGCTGACTGCATACCACAACGCAGGCGGAGACATTGATCTTCGCAGCGCATTGACGGAGATGATGAATCGAGGACGGAGCGTTCCCGGCGGCGCTTGCGGCTTTTGGGGTGCTTGCGGTGCGGGAATCAGCACGGGGATGTTTGTGTCCATCATTTCGCAGTCTACGCCCCTGACCAATGAGCCGTTTGCACTGTCCCACAAAATGACGGCAAAATCGCTTCAAGCGATCAGTGAGATCGGAGGTCCACGCTGCTGCAAGCGGGATTCCTTCCTCTCCATCTTTGCTGCCATTGACTTTGTAAGGGAGCAGTTCGGCGTTGAGATGGAAAAGCCGGAGATCGTATGCCATTACTCCGCGCAAAACAACCAGTGCATCGGCAAACGCTGCCCGTTTTCCAAAGTGAATCATTGAGAAATATCAAAACAGTTAGTTAGGAGATGATCGTATGAGAATCCTATATGAACTTTCTTGGCTATGGGAAACGCTGGGTATTGCACTTGTGGCTGCGGCTGTCTGCATAGCTTGCGCCGCACTGATCTGCAAGGCAACAAAAAAGAAACTCAGCAAAAAGGTGTTGGCCGCCATCGGAGCAGCGGCATTTGTGGGCGCGATTCTGGCGGTCATTCTGATCGCCCGGACACCGATGCCGC
>ERZ772900.375-NODE-375-length-47240-cov-13.292445_pt1 | contig 47240 bp, 47 predicted proteins | sample MGYA00512124_ERZ772900 | MGnify/ENA primary metagenome ERZ772900 (study PRJEB29015, sample SAMEA2737716) | human gut metagenome | biome: human gut; feature: human-associated habitat; material: faeces | place: China | collected 2012 ... | reverse complement strand
AGGCATCCACCCTTCCCATGAAGGTGAACATGTCCGGCGTTCTGCCCATCATCTTTGCCCAGTCCATCGCCATGATCCCCTCCACCATCGCCGCTTTCTGCAAGCAGCCGGCCGAGGGTACGGTCATGTATCATTTCCTCAATGCCATCGACACGAAGTCCGTCCTGTATATGGTCTGCTACCTGTTGATGATCATTGGCTTCAGCTATTTCTATGCCACCATCCAGTTTAACCCCATTGAGATCTCCAATAACCTGAAGAAGAACGGCGGTTTTATCCCCGGCTTCCGCCCCGGTAAGCCCACGGCTGACTTCATCAAAAAGGTCCTCAACAAGGTCACTCTGTTTGGTGCCATCTACTTGGGCGTGGTGGCCATCCTGCCGCTGCTGATCGGCAAGATCGTCAACCAGTCCAGTCTGTCCATCGGCGGCACCTCCGTCATCATCGTGGTCGGTGTTGCCCTGGAGACCGTCCAGGCTCTGGAATCCCAGATGCTGATGCGTCAGTATAAGGGCTTCCTGGAATAAGAGGTGTTTTTATGAAACTGATCCTTTTAGGTGCTCCGGGTGCCGGCAAAGGCACTCAGGCCGAAATTCTGAAGAAGAAGCTGGATATTCCGACCATCTCCACTGGCAACATTCTGCGTGCTGCCGTGAAGAATGGGACTCCTACGGGCCTCAAGGCCAAGGAGTATATGGACGCCGGTAAGCTGGTGCCCGATGAGGTCATCATCGGCATCATCAACGAGCGCCTGCAGGAGCCTGACTGCGCGAACGGCTACATTCTGGACGGCGTGCCCCGCACGATCGCCCAGGCCGAGGCCCTCGAGCAGGCCGGTATCAGCTTCGACGCCGTGGTCGCCATCGAGATTCCCGATGAGAAGATCATCGCCCGTATGGGCGGCCGGCGCGTCTGCGAGAGCTGCGGCGCCAGCTATCACATCGTCAACATCCCCCCGAAAAAGGAGGGCGTGTGCGATGTCTGCGGCGGCGCGCTGAAGCAGCGCAAGGATGATGACCCCGAGACGGTCAAGGATCGTCTGGCGGTTTATCATAAAGAGACAGAGCCTCTCAAGGGTTTCTACGAGGCCCGCGGGGTTCTGAAGACTGTGGACGACCAGCCCACCGTGGATGGCACGACGCAGGCGATCCTGACTGCACTGGGAGTGACGGAATGATTACTCTCAAGTCCAGCCACGAGATCGAAGCGATGCGCCGGGCGGGAAAAATTACCGCGGCTGCCCGCGCTGTGGCGCGGGAAATGGTAAAACCCGGCGTAACAACCCAACAAATTGACCAGGCAGTGTATCGTTTCATCAAGTCGCAGGGGGCGATCCCCTCTTTCCTGAACTACAACGGCTATCCGGCCAGTGTCTGCGTCAGTGTGAACGACGAGATCATCCACGGCATCCCCGGCAAGCGGGTGCTGCAGGAGGGTGACATCGTCAGCGTCGACGTAGGCGCGTTCATCGGCGGCTTCCACGGCGACTGCGCCGGTACCTACCCCTGCGGGCAGGTGTCCGACGAGGCGCTCCGCCTCATCCGCATAACCCAGCAGAGCTTCTTTGAGGGAATCAAGTACGCCCGCGAGGGCCACCGTCTCTCCGACATCTCTGCCGCGGTGCAGGCGTATGTGGAGGCCAACGGCTGCACGGTCGTGCGTGAGTATGTCGGTCACGGCATTGGCAGACACATGCACGAGCCGCCCGAGGTGCCGAACTACGGCAAGCCCGGACACGGACCCCGCCTGCTGCGGGGCATGACCATCGCGGTCGAGCCCATGGTAAACGCGGGAAGCGCGGCCATCGTGCAGATGTCCGACGGCTGGACGGTGAAAACCGCCGACGGAAAGAACGCGGCCCATTATGAAAACACCGTACTCATTACAGACGGGGAGCCGGAGCTTCTGACGGACCCCTCTGAGTCGCTGGTGTAATGGGTGTAATGTATGAGCATTGCCAAATCTGACATCGTAAAATCAGTCGCCGGCAGGGACGCGGGGAGCCTCTTCTTCGTACTTGCGACGGAGGGAGACTTCCTCCTGCTGGCGGACGGCAAGCGCAGGCGGGTGGAAAACCCGAAGCGCAAGCGGCTGCGGCACGTTGTGCCGACCGGTCTCGACGCCGGGGCCGCTGCCGAGAGGATCAGAAGCAGCGAAAAAGTCACAAACAGTGAGCTTCGTAAAGCCATTGCCGCTCTGGAGAGCGGCGGTAATCAGGACCAGGAGGGATAACACTTGGCAAAATCCGACATGATCGAAGTCGAGGGCGTGGTCGTCGAGTCCCTGCCCAACACCACATTCCAAGTCGATATTGGAAATGGACACACGATTTTAGCGCATATTTCCGGAAAGCTCAGAATGAATTTCATCAGGATTCTGCCCGGTGACAAGGTCACAGTGGAGATGTCTCCCTATGACCTGACCCGCGGCCGAATTACCTGGCGTACTAAGTAATGGAGGTTTATCGACATGAAAGTAAGACCGTCCGTGAAGCCCATGTGCGAAAAGTGCAAGATCATTCGTCGTAAAGGCCGTGTCATGGTCATTTGCGAGAATCCGAAGCACAAGCAGCGCCAGGGCTAAGACTTAATTGGAGGTTAAAAAGTATGGCACGTATTGCCGGTATTGACCTGCCCAAGGATAAGCGAATCGAAATCGGTTTGACTTATATCTATGGTATTGGCAGAAAGAGTGCTCAGGAGATCCTGGCACAGACAGGCGTGAACCCCGACACCCGCGTGAAGGATCTGACCGATGCTGACGAGGCCAAGCTTCGTGAAGCCATCGACCACAGCTACATCGTGGAAGGCGACCTTCGCCGTCAGACCGCACTCGACATCAAGCGTCTGAGCGAGATCGGCTGCTATCGCGGCACCCGTCATCGCCGCGGCCTGCCCGTTCGCGGTCAGCGCAGCAAGACCAACGCTCGTACCCGCAAGGGCCCCAAGAAGACCATTGCGAACAAGAAGAAGTAAGGAGGGAGAATAGAATATGGCAGCAAACAATGCTAAAACCGGTAAGAAGGTTATCCGCCGTCGCCGCGAAAAGAAGAACGTCGAACGTGGTCAGGTTCATATTCGTTCCTCCTTCAACAACACCATGGTCACGGTGACCGATACGCAGGGCAACGCCCTTTCTTGGGCTTCCTCCGGCGGCCTCGGCTTCCGCGGCAGCAAGAAGTCCACTCCGTTCGCCGCTCAGAGCGCCGCTGAAACGGCTGCTACCGCTGCGATGGAGCATGGTCTCAAGACGGTCGAGGTCTTTGTTAAGGGCCCCGGCCAGGGTCGTGAAGCTGCGATCCGCGCCCTGCAGGCTGTCGGCCTGGAGGTCACGATGATCAAGGACGTCACGCCCATCCCGCACAACGGCTGCCGTCCCCCGAAGCGCCGTCGCGTCTAATCGAAAGAGGAGGTAAAAAGCACTATGGCAAAGAATATGCAGCCGATCGCCAAGCGCTGCAAGGCTTTGGGCATTTCTCCTGCTGTGATGGGCTATGCGAAGAAGACCACGAATCGCAACCCCGGCAGCCAGATGAGAAAGAAGAAGAGCGAATACAGCCTTCAGCTTGCTGAAAAGCAGAAGGTCAAGTTCATCTATGGTATCCTCGAAAAGCAGTTCCGCGGCTACTACGAGTCTGCCGCTGCCGCCCCCGGCAAGACCGGTGACAACCTGCTCATCACGGTCGAGCGCCGTCTGGATAACGTTGTTTACCGCATGGGCTTTGCGATGACCCGCCGTCAGGCCCGTCAGCTCGTCAGCCATGCTCACTTCACCGTCAACGGCAAGAAGGTCAACATTCCTTCCTACCTCGTCAAGGCCGGCGATGTGATCGAGGTCGCGGAGAGCAGCCGCTCTTCCGAGGTCTTCAAGCGCCTGATGGGTCAGGACGCTCCCGTGTTCCTGGTCCCCACCTGGATGGAGCGCGATAAGAACAGCCTCAAGGGCACCGTGGTTCGCCTTCCCGCCCGCGAAGAAATTGATGTTCCCGTTGAGGAGCACCTCATCGTTGAGTTGTACTCCAAGTAATCGGCGGCGAGCCCTCAACAGACACACGCAGAATTTTGGTGTGGACTTTGAGACCACAGAATGGAAATGGAGGGTAACTGCATGATTGAAATTGAAAAGCCCAAGATCGAGTGCGTGGAAGACCCCGCGAACGGCACCTACGGAAAGTTCACCGTAGAGCCTCTTGAGCGCGGCTACGGTATCACGCTCGGCAATGCGCTGCGCCGCATTATGCTCTCGTCCCTGCCCGGCACCGCGGCGACCTCTATCAAGATCGCCGGCGTGCAGCACGAGTTCTCCACCATCCCCGGTGTCAAGGAGGATGTGACCGAGATCGTGCTGAACGTCAAGAGCCTCATTACCCGTCTGCACAATACCGACGGCATCAAGACCGTCTATATTGAGGCTGTGGGCCCGTGCGAGGTCAAGGCCGGCGACATCAAGGGCGACAGCGAGGTCGAGGTCCTCAACCCCGACCTGCACATCGCAACGCTGGACGCCGGTGCGACGCTCAACATGGAGCTGACGCTTTCTCACGGCCGCGGCTATGTGTCCGCCGACCGCAACAAGACAGCGCAGACGGCTATCGGCGTTATTCCCGTTGACTCGATCTACACGCCCGTGTACAAGGTCAACTACACCGTGGAAAACACCCGCGTGGGCAACATGACCGACTTCGACAAGCTGACGCTTGAGGTCTGGACCGATGGCACCATCAGTCCGCGTGACGCCGTCTCTCTCGGCGCTAAGATCCTCTGCGATCACTTCTCGCTCTTCACCGACCTTTCCGACGCGATGGGCAGCAAGTCCACCGTCGTGGAGAAGGCCGAGGCGCAGCGCGACAAGGTGCTCGAGCTGACGATCGAGGAACTCGATCTCAGCGTGCGCAGCTTCAACTGCCTCAAGCGTGCCAATATCAACACGGTCGAGGATCTGATTTCCAAGACCGAGGACGATATGATGAAGGTGAGAAACCTCGGCCGCAAGAGTCTCGAAGAGGTCATCAACAAGCTGGCCATGATGGGCCTGTCCCTGGCCAGCGAAGACAACAACTAATGACCGGCACCCTACGCCCACGCGTAGAACGACGGCCGACAACTTATCCTTACAAGGAGGAAAACCACTATGCCCGGAACTCGTAAGCTCGGTAAGACTACCGATCAGCGTATGGCGATGCTCCGTCAGCAGGTCACCGATTTCCTGGATAACGGCAAGATGGAGACTACGGTCACCCGCGCCAAGGAAATCAAGCCCGTGGCTGAGAAGATGATCACCCTCGGCAAGAAGGGCGATCTGGCAGCTTACCGCCAGGCGATGAGCTTCATCACCCGCGAGGATGTCTGCAAGAAGCTGTTCAAGGAGATCGCTCCCGGCTATGCTGAGCGCAACGGCGGCTACACCCGCATCGTTCGCACCGGCGTCCGCCGCGGCGACGCTGCCGAGACCGCGATGATCGAGTTGGTCTAAAAATTAGGCTAACGTGCGGTCGAGGCGCTGCCGACGCCCGCCCGCAGGCGGGTGTGCAGCCGTGCAACCGCCGAAGGCGGCTCTTGGCACGGCGCTGACCGCGATGATCGAGTTGGTCTAAACCAACCCCGCAGTCGAAAGCTGAATTATAAGTAAAAAGCCCTTTTGTATGGCAGATCGCGAAGCCATACAAAAGGGCTTTTTATCGTTTCTGGAAAGGAAAATTGACTAGCGAGGCAGAATGCTGTCAAAACGCACAGAGCAGAGTGACTTGCCGATTGTATCAATTCCCGCTGTTTGCAGCAGGATTCCCAAATGCAAAAAAGAAGAGCGGAAGCATTTGCTTCCGCTCTTCTTCATTATGGATTCGTTTGCTCTTACAGCATATTCAGCACGAGCGTCAGGACGATGAACGCAGCGCCGACCCACTTGGTAGCACGCGCAAGACGGGCATCCGTGCTCTTGGCCTTGTTCTTGGCCATGAAGGAATCGGCCACGCCGCCGATTGCACCGCTTAAGCCGGCGGACTTGCCGCTCTGGAACAGGACGATGCCGATGACGATGAGACCGCAGAGAAGCTGAAGAATCGTAACGAATAAAGTCATGGTGAAAACCTCCAAATTGTTGAACGTGTGATCACGCTATATTCACAGGTACTCATAATACCATAGAAAGGTGCGGAAAGCAAGCCTATTTTTCAATTTCTGCCGCTTTCTGCGCTCAGAGCATTGCGACCTTGGGGTGCGGCAGGCTGATGGACGGAGCCTCGGGCGGCTGCGGCTTTTTCGGGGTGGCCTCCTGCGCGTGCAGCGCGCGCTGCGCCGCGGTGAGCATCAGCTTAATGCGGTTGAGCTGGTTCACTTCGCTCGCGCCGGGGTCATAGTCGACAGCGACAATGTTTGCGCCGGGATAGGCCGCGCGCAGCGCCTTGATGACGCCCTTGCCGACCACATGGTTCGGCAGGCACGCAAACGGCTGGATGCACACGATGTTCGGCGTGCCGGAGGTGATGAGCTCTGCCATCTCACCGGCGAGGAACCAGCCCTCGCCGTACTGGTTGCCGATTGAAAGGAAGGGCTTGGCAAGCTCCGCCACATGGTTGATGGCCATGGGGGGATCAAAGCGCTTGCTGGCCTTCAGCGCTTCGATCGCGGGGCAGCGCATGCGCTGAAGTGCCGGAATGCCGAACTTGGCGCTGGCCGAAGCAGTCCACCCCTTTCCAAGGTGGGTGTGCTTGAAGTCCTGCTCATAGATCGTGGCGGCAAAGAAATCGAGAAGATCGGGAACGACCGCCTCTGCACCCTCGCGTTCCAAAAGGTCGACAACATGGTTGTTGGCAAGCGGCATGTATTTGACGAGGATTTCGCCGACGACGCCGACGCGCGGCTTTTTGAGCGTTTCGTCGATGGGCAGCGCGTCGAAATCCTCGACAATGCCGCGGCAGAGCTGGGCGTAGCGGTACTTGGGATGCTCGCTCGTCAGCGAGTCGATGCAGATGTCGCGCCACTTGCGGTGCAGCGCGTTCGCGCTGCCTTTTTCGATCTCATACGGGCGCACGCGGTACAGGCAGCGCATCAGCAGGTCACCAAGCACGATACCGTGCGCGGCATCCAACAGCAGTGACGGCGAGATGCGGAAGCCCTCGTTCGTCTCCATGCCGTTGGCGTTGAGCGAGATGACAGGGATGTGTTCAAGGCCCGCTTTTTTGAGCGCGCGGCGGATGAAGGCGATGTAATTGCTCGCGCGGCAGCAGCCGCCGGTCTGCGACATGATGAGGGCGAGGTGGTCGGTGTCGTACCGGCCGGAGGTCACGGCCTCCATCAGCTGGCCGACCGCCGTGATCGAGGGATAGCAGGCGTCGTTGTTGACGTACTTGAGGCCCGCGTCGATGGCGGCGCGGTCGTCGTTTTGCAGTACCTCAAAATTATAGCCGTGGTGGCGGAAGATAGGCTCGAGAATGTCAAAATGGATGGGACTCATCTGGGGGGCGAGGATGGTGTAGTGCTGCTTCTGCATCTCCTTGGTGTAGTAGACGCGCTCGAACGGCTGTACGTGAGAGGTCGAATGGATCCCGCGCTCGCGCCGCATGGCGACGGCGGCGAGCAGCGAGCGGATGCGGATGCGCACCGCGCCGAGGTTGTTGACCTCGTCAATCTTGAGGCAGGTGTAGAGCTTGCCGCCCTGCTCCAAAAGCTCGCAGACCTCGTCGGTCGTGACGGCGTCGAGACCGCAGCCGAACGAGTTGAGCTGAATGAGCTCAAGATCGTCGCGCCCGCAGACGAATTCCGCCGCGGTGTAGAGGCGGGAGTGATAGACCCACTGGTCATTCACGCGCAAGGGGCGCTTGGGGACAAAGTCGATGGGCAGGCAATCCTCGGTCAGCACCGTCAGGCCGTAGGCCGCGATGAGCTCGGGGATGCCGTGGTTGATCTCGGGGTCGACGTGGTAGGGACGTCCGGCGAGCACAATGCCGCTGCCGCCGTTTTTCTCCATGTCGGCGAGTGCCTTCGCGCCCGCGGCGCGGACGTCGGCCTTGGCCCTGCGCTGCTCTTCCCACGCGAGGTGGGCGGCATGGCGCGTTTCCTTTTCGGGAATGCTCCATACTTCCTTACAGAACTGGACGAGACGGCCGGAGGCGACCTTCTCATTTGTAAAAGCGAGGAAGGGATGCAGGTAGCGCACGGAGCCATCGGTCACGGCTTCGACGTTGTTCTTGATATTCTCGGGATACGAGACGACGATCGGGCAGTTGAAGTGGTTCTGTGCGCCCGGCACTTCCTGATGTTCGTAGAACACGCAGGGGTGGAAGATGGTCTTGACGCCGTGGTCGATAAGCCACTGGGCGTGACCGTGGGCGAGCTTGGCAGGATAGCACTCAGATTCCGACGGAATGCTCTCCATGCCCAGCTCGTAGATCGCGCGCGTGGAGAACGGGGAGAGGATGACGCGGAAGCCGAGGTCGCGGAAGAACGTCGCCCAGAACGGGTAGTTTTCATACATGTTCAGCACGCGCGGGATGCCGATCTCGCCGCGCGGCGCATTTTCCGGCTCGAGCGGGGGATAGGCGAACATGCGCTCACGCTTGTAGGCGAAGATATTTTCGCCGGGTTTGGCAGCGCTTTCGCCGCGCAGGGCTTTTTCGCAGCGGTTGCCGCTCACATGGCGGCGGCCGCCGGGAAAGACGCTGACCGTGAGCATGCAGTGGTTCTGGCAGCCCTGACAGCGTGCGGCAGAGGTCTTGTGCGTGAGCTGCTCGATCTCCTCAAGAGGGAGCATTGTGCTCTGCTGCCCGTGGCAGCGGTCGCGCGCGAGCAGTGCCGCGCCGAACGCGCCCATGATGCCCGCGATGTCGGGACACGTGACCTGCGCGCCGGAGATGCGCTCAAACGCGCGCAGCACGGCCTCGTTGAAGAATGTGCCGCCCTGTACGACGACGTGCGAGCCGAGCTCACTCGCGTCGGAGAGCTTGATGACCTTATAAAGAGCGTTCTTGATGACGGAGTAGGCAAGGCCGGCGGAGATATCGGAGACGCTTGCGCCCTCCTTCTGCGCCTGTTTGACGTTGGAGTTCATAAACACCGTGCAGCGCGTGCCGAGGTCCACGGGGGCCTTGGCAAAGAGCGCTTCGTGCGCGAATTCCTGCGCTGTCATGCCAAGAGAGTTGGCGAAATTCTCGAGGAACGAGCCGCAGCCGGACGAGCAGGCCTCGTTCAGAAGCACCGTGTCGACCGCGCCGTCCTTGAGCTTGATGCACTTCATGTCCTGTCCGCCGATATCGAGCACGCAGTCGACCTTGGGGTCGAAGAACGACGCGGCGGTGCAGTGGGCGATGGTCTCGACCTCGCCCTCGTCGAGCGAGAACGCGGACTTGAGCAGCGTTTCGCCGTAGCCCGTGGAGCAGGAGCGCGCAATATGCGCGCCCGCGGGAAGATGCTCGCGCAGCGTATGTACCGCCTGCATGGCGGTCTGGATGGGATTGCCCTGATTGTTGGCGTAGAACGAGTACAAAAGCTCGCCCTTTTCGCCAACTAAGGCGAGCTTTGTCGTCGTCGAGCCCGCGTCGAAGCCGAGAAAGCAGTCGCCATTATACGTTGCAAGATCGCCGCGCGGCACGACCGCCGTATGGTGACGGGTGCGGAAGGCCTCGAGGTCGGCTTCGTCTTCAAAGAGCGCCGGCAGGCGCTTTAATTCAAAGTCCATCTGCACGCCGCTGTCAAGCCGTCTGATGAGCATGCTGAGCGGCTGCGCCTTGGCGGGCGTTTCGTCGATAGCCGCGCCGGTGGCGGCGAAGAGATGGGAATTTTCAGGGTCGATGGTCGTCTCATCCGTCAGCTTCAGCGTGCGAATAAACGCGGCCTTGAGTTGGGGGAGGAAGTGCAGCGGCCCACCTAAGAACGCGACATGGCCGCGGATGGGCTTGCCGCAGGCAAGGCCCGAAATGGTCTGGTTGACGACCGCTTGGAAGATCGAGGCGGCAAGGTCGGCCTTCGTCGCACCCTCGTTGATGAGGGGCTGGATGTCCGTCTTGGCGAACACGCCGCAGCGCGCGGCGATGGGGTAGATCTGCTGATAGTGCGCGGCCTCGCGGTCGAGACCCGAGGCATCGGTCTGCAGCAGGGCGGCCATCTGGTCGATAAACGAGCCGGTGCCGCCGGCGCAGACGCCGTTCATGCGCTCTTCGAGCCCGCCTTTGAAGTAGATGATCTTGGCATCCTCGCCGCCGAGTTCGATGGCGACATCCACCTGCGGCGCGACGCGCTCGAGCGCCTGCGCGACGGCGACGACCTCCTGCACAAAGGGGATGCCGAGCGCCTTGGCAAGGTTGATCGCGCCGGAGCCGGTGGCGCGCAATTCGAGCGCGCACTCGCCGAGCGCTGCGCGCGCCTGCTTGAGTAAGTCGGACAGTGCGCGCTGTGTGTGGGACAGATGGCGCTGGTACTGCCCGAAGATCATTTGTCCGTTTTCATCCAGCACGACGAGCTTGACCGTGGTGGAGCCTACGTCGATGCCTGCTTGATACGTTTTCATGGGGAACCTCTCTTTTCATGTCGATGCGATTTGGCGGTAAAAGAGTCCCGCCGGATTTTCAGATTGTTATTATAATTGTATGCCGCAAAAGGACAAGAAGTAAAGTTTAGGGTCTGTTAAGAAAATGAACAAAAATTTACAAATATTTTTGGCTTGACATACCTCGTAACTCTATGTATACTACAAGCATAGATACTCTATGTATCATCGGAGGTGCAACATGAAGAAAAAGAGCATTGACCACACGCAGCTTTTGCTGCTCAAGCTCCTCTCGACCGAGGACATGTACGGCTACCAGATCATTCTGGAGCTGGCGCGCCGCTCGAGCAATGTCTTCGAGATGAAAGAGGGCACGCTCTACCCCGTGCTGCACGGCATGGAGCGCGCGGGGTATGTGGAAGCCTATGAAAAGGCGGCGCCCACCGGCCGGATGCGCAAATATTACCACCTGACGCGTGCCGGGCGGGCCGCGCTCACAGAAGAGGAGAAAGCCTGGCAGGAGTACAGCGGCGCAGTGAACGCCGTGCTGCACTTTGCTTAAAAAGGGTGAGGCTATGAACAGAAACGAGTATTGCGATCGCGTGCTCGCACAGGTCGGCCGGCTGACGGCTGACGAGGCGAACGATCTGAGAAATGAGCTCGCCGGTCACATCGAAGACCACGCCGAAGCGCTGGTCGAGCACGGCTATACGGAGGAGGATGCCGCTGCGCGTGCGGTGGCGCTGATGGGAGACCCGGAGGAGACGGGCAGGGCCCTGCGCGAGCAGTACCGCCACTTCTGGCTCGTTATCGTGCAGCGCATCGCGATTTTCGTCACGATCGTCGCCTGCGTGCAGGGCTTTTTTATGCTGCCGATGCTCAGCGGCGTGTACGAGAGCCTCCGCGAGCGCGTGAGCCCGACGGTGAACAGCATTTCATGGGAAGAGCTCGACGGCGCGGCAGACCTGCACGAGCGCATCCCTATCGGGGACGATATTGTGCAGCTGAACCGCATCGAATACGGTGTGCGCGATGGAGAGCGGCAGGCGGTGCTTTGGGTGAGCAGCTATGACCGCATTCCGGGGCGAAAGGTCTATGAGCGCCTGTTCGAGACGATGTCACTGCAAAACGAGCGCGGCAAGACGGTGTACGATAGGGATGGTGTCCGGTATTCCAGTTGTTGGGGCAGCAGCGGCAGCTTGTATGTGCACTATGGCCAGCATACCGTGCCGCTTGAAGAGGGCGATACTTACGTGACGTTCGTCTACGACCGCTTCGGCGAGCGCATCGAGACGAGGATCGAGCTTCCGGAAGGGGGAACGCAGCCATGAAAAAGCAGAAGATCGAAAAGCGGCCGACGAGAGCGCGCCGCGCGGTCAAGAGCGTTGTCATCATGCTCTGCGCGCTGCTCATCTGCAATATGCTCGGCGGCGGACACCTGACGCGCGCCATGGCTCTGCGCGATGGCGAACAGCGCTACGGCGTGTATGAAAAGACGCACGAGATCACATCCCTTCCCGCCGAGAACATCTATAAGACGCTGCGCGTCACGCTGATGGCCAGCGAGAATGTGACCTATTGCGGCGCGAGCCATTTCTACACCTTGCTTGGCTGGCAGGACGATTTCGGTGTGCCGCTTGACTGCTCAGACGGTGAGAGCATTCACGCGGGCTGGTGGGATATGGCGCGCAACGGCGTCGTAAGGGATATCTTTTACTGGGGACGCGTCGACGATGCCGCGGTCGATAGCGCCGTGATCGAGCGATACCGCGCGGTTTCACAAGATGAAAACGGGGACTACACCTTTGAGAAACGCGAAGCATTCGCCGCTGAGTTGATTGAAGACGGCGATTATCGGTATTTCCTCACTGGCGGAGTGGCGACAGAGGCCAACTATGGCGACTATGGATGGGATCGGGTGTATTTTGTCGGATACGACGCCTCAGGCGCAGAAGTGCTGCGCTATGAGATCGAGCGGCAGATGAGTACCTCGTTCGCTTAAAAGAAGATCGGAGAGCGCTGCGGCGATGCCGCGGCGCTCCTTTTATCAAGTAGTAAATAAAGATGAACTTTCGGTGAATTCTCGACCGCGCCGGTTGACGGTAAAAGGTCAAAATGATATCCTACTCTGGAATTCTTATTCATTCATTTCCTCAGAAAGAAGGCAGGATATGCTGAAGCTGCAACAGATCGTCAAGGATTATCAGGCGGGCGACACCACCGTCCACGCCCTGCGCGGCGTGAGCTTACAGTTCCGCGAGAGCGAGTTTGTCGCCATCCTCGGCCATTCGGGCTGCGGTAAGACGACGCTTTTGAACATTATCGGCGGGTTGGATCAGTACACGAGCGGCGACCTTGTCATCAACGGCAAATCGACGAAGGACTTTTCTGATTCGGACTGGGACAGCTACCGCAACCACTCCATCGGCTTTGTCTTCCAGAGCTATAACCTCATCCCGCACCAGACGGTGCTGAGCAACGTGGAGCTGGCGCTCACGCTCTCAGGCGTGAGCAAGAGCGAGCGCCGCGAGCGCGCGGTCAGGGCGCTTGAGCGCGTGGGCCTTGGCGACCAGCTCGACAAAAAGCCGAACCAGATGTCTGGCGGCCAGATGCAGCGCGTCGCCATCGCGCGGGCGCTTGTCAACGATCCGGACATCCTGCTCGCCGACGAGCCGACCGGCGCGCTCGACAGCGAGACGAGCGTGCAGGTGATGGAGATCTTGAAAAAGATCTCCAAGGACCGCCTCATCATCATGGTCACGCACAACCCCGAGCTTGCCGAGACCTACGCGAGCCGCATCGTGCGCTTAAAGGACGGCGAGATCGTGGACGACAGCGCGCCGTATGAGGAGGCCGTGGAAGAAAAGCCCGCCGCGGGCAAGAGCAAAAAGACCTCAATGAGCTTTGGCACGGCGCTGTCGCTGTCGCTCAACAACCTGATGACGAAAAAGGGACGGACGTTTTTAACGGCCTTTGCCGGCAGCATCGGTATTATCGGCATCGCGCTCATTCTGTCGCTGAGCAATGGCATCCAGACCTATATCGACCGCGTGCAGGAAGATACGCTCTCGAGCTATCCCTTGACCATCGAGGCTGAGAGCATGGACATGTCCAGCATGGTCAGTTCGATGATGGGCGTCCATGCGCAGGGCGAGGGCGACGGGGAGCAGCATGACCTCGACGCCGTCTACTCCAACAACATTATGTACGACATGATGAGCTCGTTTGCCTCGGCGGAGACGCAGACGAACAATTTGAAGGACTTCAAGACCTACCTCGAGGGCGACGACGAGCTTTCAAGCCACATCAGCTCCATTTCCTATGACTACGACCTCGGCATGAGCATCTATGCCAAAGACACCGACGGCAAGGTCTTCAAGTCCGACGTGACGGAGCTTTTGCAGACCTGCATGAGCGAGCTCTACGGCGGCGATTACAGCAGCTATTTCGAGCGCTTCGGCTCGGCCTACTCCGCGATGGAGACCTGGGAGCAGATGCTCCCGCCGCAGGATAGTGAGAGCGGCGAGCTCGTGGGCGACCTCCTGCACGAGCAGTATGACCTCATTTACGGCTCCTGGCCGCAGAATTATGACGAGGTCATGCTCATCGTCAACAAGGACAATGAAATTTCTGACCTTGTCATCTATTCGCTGGGCCTGAGCGCACAGGACGAGGTCGTGGAGTCGATGCAGCACATGCTCGACGGCTCGGAATTCGACAGCAAGGACATCCAGAGCTGGAGCTATGAAGACCTGTGCAATATGAGCTTCAAGATCGTCCTGCCCGCTGAGCGCTACCAGTACGATTCCGCGAGCGGCACATATACCGACGTCAGCACGACGGATACGGGGCTCGACTTCCTCTATAACTCCGACGATGTCGGCACGCGCGTGAAGATCGTCGGCATCCTGCGCCCGAATGAGAACGCGGTATCCTCGATGCTCTCCGGCGCGATCGGCTATACGTCCGCGCTGACGGACTACCTCGTCGAAAAGGCGGGACAGACCGAGATTTTGCAGAAGCAGAAAGAAGACCCCGATACCGACGTTATCCTCGGCCTGCCGTTCCTGACCGATGACTACTCCGTGAGCGACGAGCAGAAGGAAGCGGACGTGACCGACTATCTCGAGGGCCTTTCCGTCACCGAGCGCGCCGCAGCCTACACCGCGATGATGAGCGTGCCGAGCGAAGAGTATCTCTCCGCCATCGCGGAGCAGCAGATGGGCTCGCTCGACCGCGCGAGCATCGAGCAGATGGTCATTTCGACCTACGCCCAGCAGATGAGCGTGGATGAGGCGACCGTCAAGTCCTATATTGCGCAGATGGACGACGATACGCTCTTTGGCTATGTGGAGCAGTCTATCCGCGAGCAGGTGACAGAGCAGTACGCCGCGGGCGTGCAGGCGCGGCTATCTAACATGACAAGCGATCAGCTCGCCATGGCGCTCGATCTGGCGCTCGAAAAATCGCCCGCTGTCACGCCGCTGACAAGCGAGCAGTACAACTGGCTTTATGATAACTACATGCCCGCGACGGTCTCGAACGGCACGTATGAGGACAATTTGAAGCTGCTTGGCGACGTCGACCTCGCAAGTCCCAAGACCATCAACATCTACGCCTCGACCTTTGCCGACAAGGATGCCATCGCCGATGCGATCGAGCAGTACAACAGCAGCGTTTCCGAGGACGACCAGATCGATTACACCGACTATGTGGCGCTTCTGATGAGCTCGGTCACCACGATCATCAACGCCATCAGCTATGTGCTCATTGCGTTTGTCGCCATCTCGCTCATCGTTTCGAGCATCATGATCGGCATCATCACCTATATCTCCGTGCTTGAGCGCACGAAGGAGATCGGCATCCTGCGCGCCATCGGCGCGAGCAAGCGCGATATCTCGCGCGTGTTCAACGCGGAGACGCTCATCGAGGGCTTCTGCTCCGGTGCCATCGGCATCGGCATCACGCTATTGCTGATCATCCCCATCAACCTCGTGGTGCACCACCTGACGGGTATCGAGAGCCTCAACGCCATCCTGCCGCCTGTCGGCGGCGCGGCGCTCGTGGTCATCAGCATGGCGCTCACGTTTATCGCGGGCCTCATCCCCTCCGGCATCGCCGCGCGCAAGGACCCTGTCGAAGCGCTGCGTACCGAATAACACGATATTTGACCTTCAAAAAGGACGTTTTCCGACGGAAAACGTCCTTTTTCCCTTTTACCGCGATTTTACAAAAGGCGACTTTCTGATTTTACAACCTGCCTTTATGATGGCAAATGTAGCAAGGAACAACATCTTGGAAAAATGGAAAGGAAGTATTTCAAATGAAAAAGTTTCTCACTCTTGCGCTGACCGCCGCGCTGGCGCTCAGCATTCTGACTGCCTGCGGCAGCAAGAACGACACGGGCTCCGATACCAACGCAGACGCCAATACCCCCGCTGAAGCGACCATCTCCGGTACCGTTTCGACCGACGGCTCCACCTCGATGGAAAAGGTCATCAACTCTCTTGGCGAATCCTTCATGGCCATGACCAAGGACGTGAAGTTCACCTATAACCCCACCGGCTCGGGCTCCGGCATTCAGGCCGTTAGCGAAGGCCGCTGCGACATCGGCCTTTCGAGCCGTGCGCTCAAGGATGACGAAAAGGCCTCCGGCCTTGTTGAGACCGTCGCCGCGCTCGACGGCATCGCCATTGTCGTGAACCCCGAGAACCCTGTCTCCGATCTCGACATTGACACCATCGCCAAGATCTACACCGGCGAGATCACCAACTGGAAGGACGTCGGCGGCAACGACGCCGAGATCGTGCTCATCGGCCGTGAGGCCGGCTCCGGCACGCGTGACGGCTTCGAGTCCATCACCGACACCAAGGACGCCTGCCAGTACCGTCAGGAGCTCACCTCCACGGGCGACGTCATCAACACCGTGTCCCAGAACCCCGACGCCATCGGCTATGCCTCCCTCTCCGCGGTCGGCGACAGCGTCAAGGTGCTGACAGTCGGCGGTGTGGAAGCCACGGAGGCGACCGTCAAGGACGGCAGCTATGTGGTCCAGCGTCCGTTCGTGCTCGTCACGAAGGAGGGCACCAAGCTTTCCCCCGCGGCACAGGCCTTCTTCGACTACGCGCTGTCCGCTGACGCGGCAAGCATCATCGCCGCTGCCGGTGCGGTCGCAGCCAACTAACAGAACACAGGAACCATCACGGGAGGCGGCGTGAGCCGTCTCCCGCTGACAGCAAAAAAGAGGAAACAATTATGGCGCAGAGGAAAAAAATGTTTGAAGCCGTCGTCCACGGTATTTTTCTGCTTCTCGGCCTCATTACGGTCGGATGCGTGCTGCTGATCACGGTGTATCTCATCATCTCCGGCATCCCGGCCATTCAGAAGATCGGCCTTGTGCCGTTTCTCACGGGCAAGGTGTGGTCGTCGACGTCGGCGGAGCCGAAGTACGGCATTCTGCCCTTTATTTTAACGAGTGTTTACGGCACGGCAGGCGCGATCGTTCTCGGCGTGCCCATCGGTTTTTTGACGGCGGTGTACCTCTCCAAGGTCGCGCCCAAGAAGGTCCGCACCGTGCTGGAGGCCGCCGTCAGCCTGCTCGCGGGGATCCCGTCGGTCGTGTACGGCCTTGTCGGTATGCTGGTGCTCGTGCCTGCCATCCGCAAGACGTTCCACCTGCCGGACGGCGCAAGCCTGTTTGCGGCCATCATCGTGCTGGCCGTCATGATCCTGCCGTCGATCATCAAGGTGAGCGTCACGGCGCTCGAGGCCGTTCCGCATGAATATGAGGACGCCTCGCTTGCCCTCGGTGCGACTGAGGTCGAGACCTATTTCCGCGTCTCCGTTCCGGCGGCAAAAAGCGGCATCGCCGCGGCGGTCGTGCTCGGCGTGGGCCGCGCCATCGGCGAAGCGATGGCGGTGATGATGGTCTCGGGCAACGTGTCGAATATGCCATCGTCGATTTTTGAGAGCGTCCGCTTTCTCACAACGGCCGTTGCAAGCGAAATGGCCTACTCCTCGGGCTTGCAGCATCAGGCGCTCTTTTCCATCGCGCTTGTGCTGTATCTTTTCATCCTGCTCATCAACGCTTCGCTCAATTTCTTCTTAAAGCGCGATAAGGAGGGAGCCTGATGCTGAAAATGCAGTCCTCGGCCCGCCGCAGGGCCTATATCACGCTCATGAAGCTGCTGATGGGCGTCGCCGCAGTATTGACTTGTGCGCTCGTAGTCGGTATGATTGGCTATATATTGGGCAACGGCATTCCGAACATCACCTGGGAGATGCTCTCCACCGCGCCGAGCTATCTTGCCAACCGCGTCGGCATCCTGCCGGACATCCTGAGCACGCTCTACATCGTCATCGCGACGCTTTTAATCGTGCTGCCGCTCGGCGTGGGCGCGGCCATCTACTTAAATGAATACGCCGCGAACAAAAAGCTCGTCTCCATCATCGAATACGCGTCCGAAACGCTCTCCGGTATCCCGTCGATCATCTACGGCCTTGTCGGCATGCTGATCTTCTGCAAAAACGGCACGTCGCTTCTTGCGGGTGCGCTGACGCTGACGATCATGAACCTGCCGACCATCATGCGCACGACACAGGAGAGCCTCAAGACCGTACCGCAGAGCTACCGCGAGGGCGCGTTCGGCCTGGGCGCGGGCAAATGGCGCACCATCCGCACGGTGGTGCTGCCAAGCTGCGTGGACGGTATCGTGACGGGCTGTATCCTGTCGATCGGACGCATCCTCGGCGAGTCGGCGGCGCTCTTATTCACGGCGGGCTCGGCGCACATGCTCTACAACTTCTTTGAGGGCATGCACAACGCGGGCGCGACGCTGACGGTGGCGCTGTACTTCTACGCCAAGGAGTCGAGCGATACGGGGGTGGTGTTCGCCATCGCGGCCATTTTGATGTTGCTGACGATGCTCATTAACCTCATCGCCGATCTGGTCGGCCGATACTTCAGGAGGAAACAGCAATGATACGACCTGTCAACGGAAGCGGCATGAAGCGCATGGCGCTCTTAAATGACCTTTCCTGCTTCGGCAAGTGTTCGCTGAGCGTGGCCATGCCCATCCTCTCTTCCTACGGGGTGGAGACGGTACCGCTGCCGACGGCCATTTTATCGACGCACACGGCGGACGGCTTCGGCAGCTACGTCATGCGCGATATGACGGACGAGATGAAGGCCTTTGCCGCGCACTGGAGACAGCTTCAAATCAAATTCGACGGCATCTGCATGGGCTTTTTCGGCTCGGTGGAGCAGATGCATTTTGCAAAAGATTTCCTCCGCGACTTTGCGGGGGAGGATACCATCGTTGTGGTCGACCCCGTGCTCGGCGACAACGGCGCGCTGTACGGCTGCTTTACCGAAGAGTACGTGCAGGCGATGCGCGCGCTGTGCGAGAGCGCACAGCTTATCACGCCCAACCGCACGGAGGCGGCGCTTCTCGCGGGCTGCGGGATGGACGCACCGATAGAAACGCTTCTTAAAGCGCTCACGGTGGAAAATGTCATCATCACCGGCGTCCACCGCGGGGAGGAGATCGGCTACTGCGCGCGGCTGAACGGGCAGTATATGGAAATTTTCAAGCCCTGCCTTCCGCAGACGCTGCATGGCACGGGTGATGTGTTCGTCTCCGCCCTGTGCGGCGAGCTGATGAACGGTAAAGGCATGCCGCAAGCCCTGAAAGACGCGGCGGAATTCTGCGACGACTGCGTGCAGAAAACGGCAAAACGCGGCGAGAGCCACTGGTACGGCCTCGCCTTTGAAGACAAATTGAAAGAGGGGAGAGGGCTATGAACAACATCCTTTCCGTTGAGAACCTGTGTCTGTGGTACGGGAGCCATCAGGCGCTCAAGGATATCAACATTGAAATTCCCGAAAAAAGCATTACGGCGCTCATCGGCCCGAGCGGCTGCGGCAAGTCGACGTTTTTAAAGACGCTCGACCGCATGAACGATTTGCTCCCCGATGTGAAGATCACGGGCAGCGTCCTCTATAAGGGCGAGGACATTTTTGACCCGTCCGTCGATGTGAGCGAGCTTAGGCGTCAGGTGGGTATGGTGTTCCAGAAGCCGAACCCCTTCCCAATGAGCATTTACGACAACATTGCCTACGGTCCGCGCACGCACGGCGTGAAGAACAAGGCAAAGCTCGATGAGATCGTTGAAAAATCCCTGCGCGGCGCGGCGATTTGGGACGAGGTCAAAGACCGCCTGAAGAAAAACGCGCTCGGTCTCTCCGGCGGCCAGCAGCAGCGCCTTTGCATCGCCCGCGCGCTCGCGGTCGAGCCAGAGGTGTTGCTGATGGACGAGCCGACAAGTGCGCTCGACCCCATTTCGACGTCGAAGATCGAAGAGCTCGCGATGGAGCTCAAGGAGAAGTACACCATCGTCATCGTCACGCACAACATGCAGCAGGCGGTGCGTATTTCCGACCACACGGCGTTCTTCCTGCTCGGCGAGCTCGTAGAGTACGGCGAGACGGAGAAGCTCTTCTCCCAGCCGCAGGACAAGCGGACAGAAGATTACATCACGGGGAGGTTCGGTTAAATGAGAAGCCGGTTTGATGAACAGCTTGCGCTTTTGAACCGCGAGCTTATTGAGATGGGCGCGCTGTGCGAGGAGGTCATCGCCCTTTCGGCACAGGCGTTGACGGAGGGCAACGCGGAGCTGGCCGCGCGCGTCGCACCGCTCGATCAGGAGATCGACCGCAAGGAGCGCGAGATCGAGTCGCTGTGCCTAAAGCTTCTTTTGCAGCAGCAGCCCGTGGCAAAGGACCTGCGCCAGATCTCGGCGGCGCTCAAGATGATCACGGACATGGAGCGCATCGGCGACCAGGCCGAGGATATTGCCGAGATCATCACGTTCCTCGGCGGGCGCGGTGCGGAAAACAGTAATCTCCTGCGCGAGATGGCGCGCTCGACCATCAAGATGGTGACCGAGAGCGTGGACGCCTATGTCAAGCACGACACGGCGCTTGCCGATCAGGTCATCGCTGAGGACGACACCGTGGACGACTATTTCGCGCGCGTGAAGAAGGACCTCATCAAGCGCATCGCGCAGGACCCTGATGATGGTGAATTCGCACTCGACCTGCTGATGATCGCCAAGTATTTTGAGCGCATCGGCGACCATGCGACGAACATCGCCGAATGGGTCATTTTCTCTGTGACAGGAGAGCATAAGGAGGGGTAAAGTATGATCTGGTGCGTGGAAGACGATGCCAGTATCCGCGATATCGAGGTATATGCCCTGCAATCGACCGGCTTTGAGGCCAAGGGCTTTGAAGACGGTACCTCGTTCTGGGAGGCGCTGCGCACGGGAAGACCCGAGCTTGTCGTGCTCGATGTGATGCTCCCCGGCATCGACGGGATGGAGCTGCTGCGCCGCATGCGTGCGGACGCGGCGCTTTCCGATATCCCTGTCGTCATGGCAACGGCCAAGGGCGCGGAATACGACAAGATCCGCGGTCTCGACCTCGGTGCAGACTACTATCTGACAAAGCCGTTCGGCGTGATGGAGCTCGTCTCCTGCGTCAAGGCGGTGCTGCGCCGCTGTGGCACAAAGAGCGCATCCCAGTTCCGCTGCGGCGGTCTGGTGCTCGACGAAGAGAGCCACACCGTCACGGCGGATGGAGAGAGCGTCGCGCTGACATACAAGGAATTCGAACTGCTGCGCCTGTTCCTCTCGCATCCCGGCACGGCGTTTTCGCGCGACCAGCTCATGGCGGACGTGTGGGGCACGGACTACTGCGGCGAGACGCGCACGGTGGACATGCACATCCGCACGCTGCGGCAGAAGCTCGGCGCGTACGGCGAGAAGATCGAGACCGTGCGCGGCGTGGGCTACCGGATGGAGGGCAAGGCATGACAAAAAAGATCTTTCACTCCATCCTGCTTGTGGCGGGCACGGTGCTGCTGGCGAGCCTGCTCGTCATCATGGGCTGCCTGTACGAATACTTCGGGAGCGTCGAAAAAAAGCAGCTGCGCGACGAGCTGGAGCTTGCCGCCGTCGCCGTGAAGGAAAACGGGACGGAGTATCTCTCTCAGCTCTCCTCCGAGCGCTACCGCCTGACGTGGATCGAAAACGACGGTACGGTGCTCTACGACACCGTGACCGACGCCGAAAGCCTTGAAAATCACGCCGACCGCGTGGAGGTCAAGCAAGCGCTGGAATACGGCGAGGGCGAGAGCACGCGCTATTCCTCGACGCTGCTGCAAAAGACGATGTACTGCGCGGAAAGGCTCGCGGACGGGAGCGTGCTGCGCATTTCGATGAGCCGCGCGACGGCGGGTGTGCTGCTCGTCGGCATGGGGCAGCCCATTTTAGTGGTGCTGATCGTGGCGCTGATCCTGTCCTCTGTTTTAGCCAAGAGCCTGTCGCACCGCATCGTCCAGCCGCTCAACAAGCTGGACCTTGAGCATCCGCTTGAAAATGACGCCTATGAAGAGCTCGCCCCGCTGCTCGGGCGCATCAACCGCCAGCACTTGCAGATCGACGAGCAGATGGACGAACTTCAGCGCCAGCAGACGGAATTTTCGCAGATCACAAGCAGCATGCGCGAAGGGCTTGTGCTGCTCGATGAAAAAGAGCATGTGCTGAGTATCAACCCCGCGGCGGAAAAGCTCTTCGGCACGGACGAGAGCTACGTCGGGCAGGACTTTTTGACCATCGACCGCAGCCACGACATGAGCCTTGCCATCGAGCGCGCCATGGACGAGGGGCACAGTGAGGCACGCGTGGAGCGCGGCGGCCGTATCTGGCAGTTTGACGTCAGCCGCATCGGCGCAAGCGGCGCGGCGGTCGGCGCTGTGTTGCTGGCTTTCGACATCACCGAGCGCGAGACAGCGGAGCAGACGCGCCGTGAATTCACGGCGAACGTGTCGCACGAGCTCAAAACGCCGCTGCAAGGCATCATCGGCAGCGCGGAGCTGCTGGAAAACGGCATGGTGAAGCAGGAGGACGTCCCCCGCTTCGTCGGCCACATCCGAAAAGAAGCGCAGCGCCTTGTCACGCTGATCGGCGACATCATCCGCCTGTCCCAGCTCGACGAGGGCGACGAAATGCCGCGCGAGACGGTCGACCTGCTCACGCTTTCGCAGGAGGCGGCGGACGATCTCAAGACCGCGGCGGCGGAGAAGCACATCGCGATTGCCGTCGAGGGCGGGAGCGAGACCATCGGCGGTGTGCGGCGGCTTTTGTACGAGGTCATCTATAACCTCTGCGACAACGCTATCAAGTACAACGTCGAGGGTGGCAGCGTGAAGGTAAGCGTCGGCGAGCGGGACGGCAAGGCGTTCGTCTCCGTGGCCGATACGGGCATCGGCATCGCGCCGGAGCACCAGAGCCGCATCTTCGAGCGCTTCTACCGCGTGGACAAGAGCCACTCGAAGGCAAGCGGCGGCACGGGCCTCGGCCTTTCCATCGTCAAGCACGCCGTGCAGTACCATCACGGTACAGTCGAGCTTCATAGCGAAGAGGGCAAGGGCACGACGATCTGCATCCTGCTGCCGAAGGAGTAAGTGAATAGTAAGAGAGCCGCAGGCACAGCCTGCGGCTCTCTTATTAGTTTGTCGATTCTCAATAATTCTCCGCGTGGACTTCGAAGTAGCTCTGGGGGTGGTTGCAGGTGGGGCAGACGTCGGGGGCCTTGGTGCCGACGACGATGTGGCCGCAGTTGCGGCACTCCCAGACCTTGACCTCGCTCTTTTCAAAGACCTTGGCGGTCTCGACGTTGCGCAGCAGCGCGCGGTAGCGCTCCTCGTGATGGCGCTCGATCTCGCCGACGAGGCGGAACTTCTGCGCCAGCTCGGGAAAGCCCTCTTCCTCTGCGGTCTTGGCGAAAGAATCGTACATGTCGGTCCACTCGTAGTTTTCGCCCTCAGCGGCGGAGAGCAGATTGTCGGCGGTGGAGCCGATGCCCTGGAGCTCTTTGAACCACATCTTGGCGTGCTCCTTTTCGTTGTCCGCGGTCTTCTGGAAGAGCGCGGCGATCTGCTCATAGCCCTCTTTCTTGGCCGTGGAGGCGAAGAAGGTGTACTTGTTGCGCGCCTCGGATTCGCCCGAGAAGGCGGTGCGCAGGTTCTGTTCGGTTTTGGTGCCGGAATACTTGTTGGTCTTCATGGTGAAATTCTCCTTTTTCTCTCAAAATTTAATGCTCTTCCTGCGCTTTGCGGCAGGCGGGGCAGAGATAGTGAATGCGAAGGTCGTAGGACTGGATGCGCGCGCCGAGCGCGGCTTCGATGTTGTGCGTCAGGTCGGTGAACTTGAAGTCTGCGAGCGCGCCGCAGCGGGTGCAGATCAGGTGATCGTGGCGCGTGGTGTTGTCGTAGCGGTCGGGCGCGCCGGGCTGCGACAGGCGGATGAGTTTGCCGTCCGCTACAAGCGCGTTGAGGTTGTTATACACCGTAGCTTGCGCGATTTTGGAATTTTCCTGCTTCATTTGCAGAAAAATCTGCTCGGCGGTCGGGTGCTCGGTGGAGCACAGGACGAGATCGAGAATCTGCTGGGCGTACTTGGTCATGCGTTTCTCCTAAATAAGAATTAGAATAATTCTTATTATAGCCATAAAAATAGAGTTATCAAGCAAAAAATCAAAAATAGTTTGCGTCATGCGCGCACGCGCTGCGGCATACCCTTTATGGAAAAGGGGGAATGAGATGGACCAGACGATAGCATTCCTGGGCGGCGACGCACGCATGCGCCTGCTTGCCCAGATGATGGCTGCGGAGGGATACGACGTCTGCTCGTGGGAGTTGACCGGTGCGCCGAATGAACGGGCGCTGTGCGACGCGCTGAAAGCAGACATTATCGTCCTGCCGCTGCCGGCGGAGAAAAACGGCTATTTGAGCGGCACAGAGCTCACGATGGAGAGCCTGCTGCGCTCGCTGCGGCGCGAGCACCGCATTTTCGCGGGCAATGTGGGAAACGACGCGTCAACGCTCGCGCAGTCGTTGGGGCTTACGATCACGGACTACTTTGCCTCGGAAGAACTGAGCGTGCGCAACGCGATCCCGACGGCGGAGGGGGCCATCGAGGCGGCGATGAAGCACACGAGTGTCACGCTGCACGGCACGCCGTGCCTCGTGCTCGGCTTTGGCCGCATCGGAAAGGTGCTCGCGCACGATCTGAGCGCGCTGGGAGCGAAGGTCAGCGTCAGCGCGCGCAAGCGGTCGGACCTTGCGTGGATCGACGCGTTCGGCTACGCGCCGCTGCACACGAACCGCCTCTCCGGCACGCTGGGGGAATTCCGCGTGGTGTTCAACACCGTGCCGCATCAGGTATTGGACGAAGCGCTCCTTGCCGAGCTGCCGCCGGACTGCCTGCTCATCGAGCTTGCGAGCGCGAGCGGCTTTGACATGGACGCGGTCGAAACGCTGCGCCTTTCGTATCTCAAGGCAGGGGGACTGCCCGGGCGCGTCGCGCCGGAGACGGCGGCGCGGGCCATCAAAAAGACGTTATGTCGACTCATCAAGGAGGAAGCATGAAGATCGGATTTGCCTTTTGCGGCTCGTTCTGCAACCATCCCGAGCTGCTGAAACTCTACGAGGACATCGCGCGCGAGCATGAGATCGTGCCAATCTTGTCGGAAAATGCGGCGAAGTATTCCACGCGCTTCGGCACGGCGGAGGACTTCGTCACCCGCGTGGAGGCGCTGGCGGGGCGGAAGGCCGTGCGCAATATCGTCGAAGCCGAGCCCCTCGGCCCGCAGGGGGCGATGGAAGTGCTCGTCATTGCGCCCTGCACGGGAAACACGCTTGCCAAGCTCGCCCACGGCATCACGGACGGCGCGGTGACGATGGCGGCAAAGGGGCACCTGCGCAACGGTAAGCCCGTTGTGCTTGCCATTGCGACGAATGACGGCTTATCCGCGAGCGCGCCGAACATCGCGGTGCTGCTGAACCGCAAAAACTACTATTTTGTCCCCTTCGGGCAGGACAACGCCGAGGCGAAGCCCACGTCGCTGATCGCGGACTTCCGCAAAATTATCCCGACGGCCGAAGCGGCGCTGGAGGGAAGACAAATTCAGCCGATTTTGCTGTGAAACGAAAAAAGGCAGGAATTTCCTGCCTTTTTTGCGATGTAACAATAAACTTGCGCGCGATTTTTGTCAATGCTCGCTGAATTTGCTTGAAAAAATCCCGCCTGTCTCCTATACTTTGCATAGAGAGAAGAGAGGAGGGAGCGCGAATGGACGAAAACCTGCGCGAGACAACAGAGCTTCCGGGGAGCGGAGGGACTGCGCCGAACGAAGAGAATGAGCCCGAGACGAAGAGCATCCGCTTTGTGCCCAGCGCCTATGACCCGCGCGGCATCGAGCAGTGGCTTTCCGAGCGCGCGGCGGAGGGGAAGCTCCTGCTCCGCTACGACGATTTTGTGATCGGCGAGCCGCGCGACTGCCGCTATCATCTGGAGCCCGCCGCGGACGATGACGACCCCGACGAAAGCCTGCGCGAAAAGCGCGCCCGCCTGGGCTGGGAGTACGTCTGCCGGACGAAGGACGGCATTTTCTACATCTGGCGCGGCGAAAAGACCGCGCACGTCCCAACGCCGAAGGACTGTACGGATTCCTACGGCTACCGAAGACTGTGTAAAAAGCTGCGCCGCAGCTATTTCCTGCCGATGTTCTTCCTGGTGGTGGACATCTGGCTCGTCTATTTCCTTTTTAGTGTTTTGAGTCTCCCGGTGATGTCGTTCCTCACGATGGAAAAGAGCGAGGTCATTCAGTTTGTGTCCATTATCTTAGGCAGTATCCTCGGTATCCTGAGCGAGGCAAAGGAGAGAAACGAGATGTGGACGCTCAAGCGCGCGATGGAGGCGTGCGAGCGCGTGGAGAAGATGCCGCGCAACCGCTGGGCGAAAGCGAACCGCGCGCTTACGATCATTGCCGGTGTATTGGCGCTCACGCTGATTTTCTGGCGAGTGAACGATACGGCCTACGGCGACAGCTATGACGAGCCGCCGCTGCCGTATATCGGGACCGAGATGCTCGGCGGCGAAAGGGGATCGGACTGGTATGGTGTGCGCGATCTCTCGACGCCGCTCGGCGGGCACGTGTACTCTGTCGGCGAAACGCCGTATGCGGGAACGATCGACACTTGGATGCAGTACAGCACGGAGCTTGACTTCTACGCCCCGCGTATCTCCGCACTGGCAAAGCCCTTGACACATGAGCTGCGGGACTATTTTATGGAAGACGGTGCGCAGACGCTTTCGATTGACGGCTTTGACGAAGCGTACTACGCAGAATTTATCAAACCAAATACCCGGCTTCCAAATGAACCGGACGAAGTCCACCAGTTTCTTATCCTGCGCCGCGGGGGAGAGATGCTTTACTTCCGCACCAAGGCGCCCGACAGCCTGCGCGAGCATCTGGACGAATTTGCAGACATCTTTGATCAGTACAGCGAATTAGCATAAAAAGAAGTGCGTTCCTAACGGGAACGCACTTCTTTTTTTGCTATCTTGTCACTGCTCTAACTTTTTGAGCTCGTCGAGCTGGCCCTCCAGCGTGGTGAACGCCTCAGGCAGCTGTGCGACGGCAGCGTCCGCGCGCTTGAGCTCGTTCGACACGCTCTCACACGTCGCGCCGAGCGTCGAGAGCACCTGCTCGCAGTGCCCTCTGCATGCCGCGATCATTGCCTGCAAACGCTCCCGCGTGGCGGCGTCGAGCGCGTCGGCGCGCTCACGGGCGGAGAGCTCAATGTCGGCGATGTGCGCCTTGACGCGGCCGTATTCCTCGACCTGCGGGCGGAGCTCGTCAAGCTCGCTTAAAAGGCGCTTGCGCTCCTGCTCGGCGGCGGAAAGGCGTTCGGCGTGCTGCGCTTCCAGCTCGGCGATGCGCTGCTCGGCAGCCTCCTCTTTGGCTTTCAGCTGGCGGTCGCAGTCGGCCTTGGCGCTCGCGAGCTTCTGCGCGCCCTCTTCGATCTGCGCGCGCAGCTCGGAGATCGTCTCCTGCGCGGCGGTCAGACCCTTTTTGAGCGCGTCCTGCGCGCTGGACGCGGTCGAATAGGACTCGGCAAACTTGTCGCGCTCACGCTCGGCGGCGGCGAGCTTGTCGCGCAGCTCTGCATTCTCGCGGCAGAGGCCGTCGCTCTCCTGCTCGAGCGCTTCGATCTGCTGCTTGCTCTCGAGCGAGGTTTTTTCGATATAACGGATGACGTCATCGCGGTTGAAGCCGCCGAAGACGGAGCTCTTGAAGGTATTTTCCATGATTGTCCCACCTTTTCCTTTGTCAATGTTATGGTAACACAAACCCGCCGCGATGACAAGGAAAAAAGCGCGACCTCTTAAGGCTGCGCTTTTACGGTTTTATCGGAGAGGGAAGGAAAAGCTCTTGCCCTTCTTGGTGCAAGTAAAGCTCTCCTGCTCTTCGCCGCCGGCTTTGGTGCAGCGCACGCGCTCGGCGCTCACGCTGCCGCTGATGTCGCCGCAGGTGACGCTGTCGCTTGCGCGGACGTTGCCCTTGACCTCGCCGCAGCGGACGCTGTCGTTTGCGGACACGTCGCCGCCGACATTGCCGCAGGTGACGCTGTCGCTCGCGCGGACATTGCCCTGCACGTCGCCGGTGCAGTGCACACTGTCGCCCGCCTGTACATTGCCGCCGACATTGCCGCAGGTCACGTCATCGCCCGCGGTCACGTCGCCGCCAACGTCGGTGCAGGTCACGCCGTCACCGGCTCTGACGCTGCCGGAGATCGTCGAATCGGTGCAGACGACGGAAAAATCGCTGTAAATATCCTGCGCCGTGCCGGAAAAGTGCAGCTCGACGGTCTTGCGGATCTCGTCGTATTTGTCGTGGCGGAACAGGCTCCCCTGTTTCGGTTGGAGCAGCCGGTGCCCCTGGAAGAGCACGGCGTGGATGGCGTCGTCATCCTCCCACGGCAGTTCGACCGCGATGGGCAAGATCTGGCTGTCCGCTTCCGCTTTTTGGGTGGGCTTTTCTTTGCTTTCGCGTCCAAAGAGCTCGTCGAGGCTGAGCTCCAGCGTGTCGGCCAGCAGCGGCAAAAGCTGCAGGTCAGGGCAGCAGACATCGCCCTCCCACTTTGACACGGCCTGATTGCTCACACCGAGCTTGTTTGCCAGCGCCTCCTGTGTCAGTCCTTTTTCTTTACGGCGGCGCAGAATGCGCGCGCCCATTGTCGATTCTTCCAAGTTGTCTATCCTCCTGCACTGCATTATAATAGTAAAATGAGCGTTGGAAACGCGATGAGCGGGTGTCCCGCGTCAAACGGGAAGTCAGGCGCCGACGTTTCCCTCATATTCAGGCAGCACATCGCGTGCAAACGCCTGATCGCCGATCGTAACATGTTGGTCCGTCCTTGCCCCGTGCTGCAGCCGCGGCTTTGAATCACCGGTTATGGACTCAGTATAGGGGGCATGGGGAGGATTGACAATGGCGCGGTGGTTGAATCGGGGAAAATCCTTTCCAACCGCCAGTTGGAAAATAAAATTTTCCCTGATTTTTCAAGAAAAACTCAGTGCCGGATGACGGTGATCTCGCCCATATCCTTGGTGTAGTTGACCACGTGCTGGAGGAAAAGCTGCGTGATCGTGGAGGGGAGAAAGCCCTTTTTCACGGCGATGCCGATCTCGCGCGACTGCTTGACGTTGAGCGGCAGCACGGCGACGCGGTAGCGTCCGGGCTTGATGAGCAGGTTGTGCACGATGCTGATGCCAAGTCCCGCCTCGACCATGGACAAGAGCGCGAAGTCGCTCGTCGTGTCATAGGTGACCTCGGGATGGATGTTGTAATGGTCGAGCAGACGGTTGAATTCGTAGTCTTCGATCTCCATCAGGCGCACGAAGTTCTCGTGCGGCAGCTGCTCGAGCGGAAAGACGGACGCGTCCACCATTGGGTGATCCTTTGGGAGAATGGCGACCATCGTGTCGTGCAGGATGGGCGTCGTCTCAAAGTCGTTGGAGGCGGGGATGGCAAGAAAGCCACAGTCGATCGCGCCGCGGCGCAGCCATTCGGAAATTTCATAATACTCGCCAGTCATCAGCTGGATCTGAATGTTGGGGTACGTCTGGTGGAAGTCCTTCAGAATTTCCGGCAGCAGGCTGATGGCAAGGCTTGTAAAGCACCCGAGGCGCAGCGTGCCGGACTGCACGCCATGCAGCTCGGACACGGCAAAGTTGAGGTCCTCATAGTCCTTGACGATCTCGCGGATCGTGGGCAGGAGCACCATGCCGTCGGAGGAGATCTCGATGCCGGAGTGGTTGCGCGTTAAGAGCTTGACCTGCCAGTCCTGCTCAAGATCGGAGATCATCTTGCTCACGGCGGACTGCGTATAGCCCAATTCGTTCGCCGCCTGGGTGATGCTGCCGGTCTCCACAGTGCGGAGATAGGCAATATATTTACGAATACTCATTATAAATGCCCTCAATAATCAACAATACCTCAAAGATTCCATTTTGGAATGCGCATATAAAAATATATTCGCTTTTCAAAACTGCTTTTGGATTATACAATATCAACAAAGAAAATTCAATGCCTACACACGGGATTTTCCAAGCAGTACAAAATTGTCAGACAAAATGTCGAATCAACAAGGAGGAAAACAGACATGATCCATTATTCCTGCATCGGTGCTACCGGTTATGTTTGCGGCGAAGTGCTCCGCATGATGGTCAACCACCACGAGGGAGAGCTCGTCAACGTGCTCGATACCTACGGCGTCGGCGATGCCATCTCTACGCATCATCCCGCTCTGCGCGGCTTCTATGATCAGGTCATCATGGACCTCACGGAGGAGAACGTCCGCGAGACCGCGAAGAAGAGCGATGTCATCATGATCCAGGTCCCCTCTGGCGACGTGGCCAAGTGGGCGGAGATCGTGCTCGCTGAGGACTGTGCCATCATCGATATCGGCGCTGACATCCGCTTCCGCGATGTCGACGTCTGGGAGAAGTGGTACGGCCAGAAGCACCCCGACGCCAAGATGACCCACGACGCTGTTTACTGCATCCCTGAGGTCATGCGCGACCTTGCCAAGGGCAAGAAGCTCATCGCCAACCCCGGCTGCTATCCCACCGCCTCCACCCTCGGCCTCCAGCCCATGCTCAAGGCCGGTCACATCGTTGACAACACCATCGTCATCGATGCCAAGAGCGGCTACACCGGCGCAGGCCGCCGTCCCGCCCTCAACAAGCTCCTCACTGAGGCGGAGAACAACTTCTGCGCTTACGCCCTCGGCGGCGGCCACCGCCACACGCCCGAGATCGAGCAGAACATCGCCTACATCACCGGCAAGGATCTGATGAAGCCCGAGACCTGGCAGTACATCAACTTCCAGCCGCACCTCCTGCCCCAGGTCCGCGGTATCGAGGTCACCATCTACGCTACCTGTGACAGAGACTTCACCAACGAGGAAGTTTACGAGCTCTACAAGGACTTCTACAAGGATGAGCCCTTCGTCAAGGTCTTCCCGGCGAGCCTGCCCGTTCAGACCAAGTGGGTCTACGGCACGAACTTCTGCGAGATGACCCCGACCTTCGACGCGCGTACCCACCGCCTGATCGTCTCCTCCGTGATCGACAACATCGGCAAGGGCGCAGCCGGCCAGGCCATCCAGAACATGAACCTCATCATGGGCCTGCCCGAGACCACCGGCCTCATGATGCCCCCGATGTATCCGTAATTTTCGGTTCGACGAGTTTCGACCCGATTTAGGCAAGAATGCTGTTAAACTAACGTTAAGAGAGGAGATCCCCCCACATGTCCAATCTGAAAAAGATCGAGGGCGGCGTTACCACGCCGCAGGGCTTCACCGCCGGCGCGGTCTACACCGCCATCAAAAAGCGCGAGAACAAGAAGCCCGACGTCGCTGTTCTCTACTCCGACCTGCCCTGCTCCTGCGCGGCCTGCTTCACCACGAACAAGTTCTGCGCCGCTCCGGTCATCCTTGACCGCGAGATCCTGAAAAAGGGCAAGGCCCGCGCCGTCGTCATCAACTCCGGCAATGCCAACGCCGCCACCGGCAAGCAGGGCATCGAAGACGCCCGCACCGTTGAGCGCGAGGCGGAAAAGCTGCTCGGCCTCGGCGAGGACGAAGTGTTCGTCTGCTCCACCGGCGTCATCGGCCAGAGACTTCCGGTCGACAAGGTGCTTCAGGGCATCCGCGAGATTATTCCCGCAAAGCTTGCCAAGGAGAACGGCTCCGAGGCTGCCTACGCCATCATGACCACCGATACCGTCCGCAAGGAGTGCGCCTATGAGCTGCAGCTCTCCACCGGCACCGTGAAGATCGGCGCGATGGCCAAGGGCTCTGGCATGATCCACCCCAATATGGCGACGATGCTCGTCTACGTGACGACCGACGCCAAGGCGGATCCCGCAGACCTGCAGAAGATGCTCTCCGCGGCTGTGGATAAGAGCTTCAACATGTGCACCGTCGACGGCGACACCTCCACGAACGACTCGATCTTCCTGCTCGCCAACGGCGCTTCCGGCGTTGAGATCAAGACCGAAGAAGACAAGAAGGCGATGGCCGACCTCGTGCTCGCCATCTGCACCGATATGGCCCGCCGCGTCGCTTCCGACGGTGAAGGCGCGACCCACCTCATCGAGGTCGAGGCCTACGGCCTGCCCACCGAGCACGACGCGCGCCTGGTCGCCAAGTCCATCGCAGGCTCCATGCTCTTCAAGGCTGCCGTCTTCGGCCGCGACGCCAACTGGGGCCGCATCATGGCCGCTGCCGGTTACTCGGGCGCTGACGTTGACCCGACCCGTGCCGACTGCATCATCAAGAGCGCTGCCGGCGAAGTGCAGGTCATGAAGGACGGCTTCGGCGCGGACTTCAGCGAAGAGCTCGCCAAGAAGGTCCTCACCGAGCATGACATTACCGTCATCGTCCGCTTCTATCAGGGCGACGGCGAGGCCAAGGCCTGGGGCTGTGACCTCACTTACGATTACGTCAAGATCAACGGCGACTACCGCACCTAATTTTTGAAGGAGGCTCCACCATGAGCGATATCGCAAACAAGGTCGAAACTCTGATGGAGGCAATGCCTTACCTTCAGAAGTATCAGGGTAAGATCATCGTCATCAAGTACGGCGGCAACGCCATGATCAACGAAGAACTCAAGGACGCCGTCATGCACGACGTGGTGCTGCTCAAGCTCCTCGGCATGAAGCCCGTGCTCAGCCACGGCGGCGGCCCCGGCATCAACAAGATGCTCGAAAAGCTCGACATCCCCGTCGAGTTCATCGAGGGCCTGCGCTACACCTCCGCCGACATCATGCGTGTTGTCGAGATGGTGCTCGTCGGCCAGGTGAACACCGAGCTCGTCGGCTTTATCAACAAGCTCGGCGGCAAGGCGGTCGGTCTTTCCGGCGTCAGCGGTGACATCTATCACTGCCACCAGCGCGACGAGGTCCACGGCTACGTGGGCGACATCGACTATGTCGATCCCAAGCCCATCTTCGCCATGCTCGACGCGGGGTACATCCCCGTCATCGCCCCCGTTGGCACCGACGGTCAGGGCCACACCTTCAACATCAACGGCGATACCGCCGCGGGCAAGCTCGCTTCCGCGCTGGGCGCTGAAAAGCTCGTGATCCTCACCGATATCGAGGGCCTGTGCAACGACATCAAGATCCGCGACGTCATCAGCTATCTGAACATCGAGGATGTCAAGGCGCTCAAGGACAAGGGTACGATCGCCGGCGGCATGATCCCGAAGGTCGACTGCTGCGTGCAGGCCATCGAAGAGGGCGTGACGAGCGTCAACATCATCGACGGCCGCAAGCCGCACTCCGTGCTCTACGAGGCCTTCACGAACGAGGGCACCGGCACGACGATCGGCACCGCACAGCCGAGCGTCGGCATCAAATGGTAAAACATACACCCAACTTTTATTATAGGAGGACATAATAATGATCGAAAAGTTCAAGACCAACGCCGAAGTCATCGAGAACGGCGACAAGTATCTCTATGGCAACCACGTCCGTATGCCCATCTCCATCGAGCGCGGCGAAGGCGCTTACGTCTTCGATAAGGACGGCAACAAGTACCTCGACTTCATCGGCGGTATTGCCGTCAACGGTCTGGGCCACTGCCATCCCGCGATCGTCAAGTGCCTCGAGGAGCGCTCCAAGACGATCCTGCACTGCTCCAACTACTTCTACAATGAGCCCGCCGTCCAGACCGCGAAGCTCATCGTCGAGAACAGCTGCTTCGACAAGGTGCTGTTCGCCAACTCCGGCGCTGAGGCCAACGAAGGCCAGATCAAGCTCGCCCGCAAGTACGCCAAGGATCACGGCCATCCCGAGCGCTTCGTCGTCATCACGATGAAGAACTCCTTCCACGGCCGCACCCTCGCGACTTGCACGGCCACCGGCCAGTATGCGGTGCACCGCTACTTCGAGCCCCTGCCCTCCGGCTTCCGCTATGCTGAGTTCAACAACCTCCAGTCCGTCAAGGACATCATGGACGAGTACGTCTGCGCCATCCTGACCGAGCCTGTCCAGGGCGAGGGCGGCGTGCGTCCCGCTTCCCAGGAATTCCTGCAGGGCCTGCGTGACCTGTGCGATGAGAAGGGCATCCTCCTCATGTTCGACGAGGTCCAGGTCGGCTCCGGCCGTACCGGCAAGCTCTTCGCGCATCAGAACTACGGCGTTGAGCCCGATACCTGCTCCATGGCCAAGGCGCTCGGCTCCGGCGTGCCCATTGGCGCTGTCTGCGCCCGCGGCGAGGCTGCCAAGACCCTGACGCCCGGCACCCACGGCTCCACCTTCGCCGGCGGTCCTCTCGCCTGCGCACTCGCTGCCACCACGCTCGACGTGATGATCAACGACGGCGTCATCGAGAACTCCCGCAAGATGGGCGAGTACTTCCGCAAGCAGGCCCACGAGATCATCGAGAAGAACCATCCCGAGACGGTCAACGAGATCCGCGGCCTCGGCCTGATCGACGGCATCCAGCTCAACAAGCCCTCCGGCCAGCCCGTCGTCGACCTGTGCTTCAAGGACAGCAACGTCCTGATCAACAACACCAACGGCAACGTCCTGCGCTTTGTCCCGCCGCTGATCGTCAATGAAGAGGAGATCGACATTGTCATCAAGGCTGTTGACGAGGCCATGACCAAGCTCGGCTGGTAATTATCTCGGATACTACCTCGCGTTTCTTGCCTGCGAGGCCGGCGGCACGGGTTCCCTTCCCGTGCCATGCCGGAAGTATACATGACCTCATCCCCGGCCTGCCGATGGGGGATCGGCGGGCCGGGGAGAGAGGTATTTTCTGCATTTTACAAGCAGCATTTCACCCCTTGTGTTGTGCCAGTGTAAAATCCAAAAGGAGGAGTGCGATCCAAAACCTGCATCGGTAGATACCACGAGAATTGAAGAAGGAAAGAGCATTACCGTAAAACTGCGTTCACCATTCAAAAACACTTGCTATCGCTATGGAATCATGCTAAAATGAATGCATAGATATCCATACAAATAGCGAAGCGACCCCCAAAATTTCGAAAGGTTGGTAACACTATGAGTAAGGAAAAAAGAATGCCCAAACTGTGGGAAGCCCTGTTGACGCTGGCAATCCTGATCGCGGCACTCGCGGTCGGTATCATCATCTTCGGTGTTGACCCGCACGTCCCTATGTTTGTCGGCGTAATGGCTGCCGCAATCATGGCACTGCATCTCGGCTACAAGTGGGATGAAGTTGAAAAGTCCATGATGGACGGCATCTACAAAGCATTGCAGTCCATCTGCATCCTGATCATCGTCGGTATCCTGATCGGCGTGTGGATCAACGCGGGCGTTGTGCCTACGATGATCTATTACGGCCTGAAAGTCCTCAAGCCCGCGATCTTCTTCATCGCGTGCGTTCTCATTTGCTCCATCACCTCTCTTGCCACCGGTACGTCCTGGGGCACGATGGGTACGATGGGCGTTGCCCTGATGGGCATTGGCTTCGGCCTTGGCATGAGCCCCGGCATGACCGCCGGCGCGGTCCTCTCCGGCGCCTACTTCGGCGATAAGATGAGCCCGCTGTCCGATACGACGAACCTCGCTCCCGCCATGGCCGGTACGGACGTTATCACCCACGTCAAGGCCATGATGCTGCCCACCGGCATCACCTACGCCATCACCCTGATCTTCTTCGGAGTTCTCGGTGTGATGCAGTATCACGGCGGCGATGCGGATATGTCCCGCGTGATCGAGTTCTCCAACGCGCTGAACGCCGCGGAGGGCGGTATCTTCAACATCAACCCGTTGCTGCTCCTGCCTCCGGTCGTCGTTATCGTGGCAGTTGCCCTGAAGGTTCCCGCGATCCCCGGCATCACCCTCGGCATTGTTGCCGGTGTCATCCTGGGCCTCATCTTCCAGCCCGGTGCCTGCACGCTCGGAACCATCTTCGATTATGGTAAGAACGGCTACTACTTCTCCGACGAAGCGCTCGCCATGTTCGAAGCCAGTCTTTCTCCCGAAACGAGCTACACCATGACAAGACTCCTGGAAAGCGGCGGTATCATGGGTATGATGTCCTCCGTCTCCATGACGATCATCGCCATGATGTTCGGCGGTATCATGGAGGAGACCCACCAGCTCGAGGTCATCGTCAACGCCCTCAAGAAGTTTGCCAAGGGCCCTGCGGCTCTCGTTGGCCTGACCGAAGTGACCTGCGTTCTCTCCAACGCCACCATGCCCGAGCAGTACATCTCCATCGTGGTTCCCGGCCGTATGTATGCCGAGGAGTATCACAAGATGGGCGTGCACCCGGCAGTTCTGTCCTCTGCCCTTGAAGGTGCCGGTACCGTTACCTCCGCTCTGATCCCCTGGAACACCTGCGGTGTGTTCATTAAGGACACCCTGAACATCGCTCCTTGGGGCGCCGGCGGTTACGGTCCCTGGGCCATCTTCAACTGGCTGATGCCCATCATCAACTGGCTGTGCGTGCTGATCGGCTGGACGCTCAAGGATCTTGCGGGCAAGCCCTTCAAGAAGAGCAAGAAAGTCGCGCAGTAAATCAGTTAGCGACCCAACAGAAAGCTCCCTACCTAAAGGAATTAAAAAATCATGACAATGAATCGGAATCAATATCCCTGTGTGGAATTCGATCTCGATAAATTGGCAGCGAATCTGGCAGCGCTCGTAGAGCGCTGCCATGATTCGCTCATCGAGGTCGCGGGCGTCGTCAAGGCTGTGTCGTCGTTGCCGGAGATCGTGCGCGTTTATGAAGAGAGCGGCGTGAAGTTCATCGCCACGTCCCGCATCAGCCAGATGCGCGCGATCCGCGAGGCGGGTATCTGCAAAAAGCCGCTGATGCTCATTCGTATCCCGATGCTCTCCGAGCTCCCCGACGTGGTGGAGCTGTGTGACATCAGCCTGCAGAGTGATATTATCGTGCTGCGTGCGCTGAACGAAGAGGCCAAAAAGCAGGGCAAGGTGCACGAGGTCATCCTGATGATGGATCTCGGCGACCTGCGCGAAGGCTTTTGGAACGAGGAGGATGCGCTTGATGCCGCGCTCGAGATCGAGCATGAGCTCAAGAACCTGCGCCTTGCGGGCGTGGGCGTCAATTTGAGCTGCTACGGCTCTGTTTTGCCGACCAAGCGCAACATGCAGGGCCTTGTCAGCCTCGCGTCCGACATTGAGCGCGAGATCGGCCGCAAGCTTGACTACATCAGCGGCGGCGCGTCGACATCCGCCTACATGGCGATGAACGGCACGATGCCCTACCGCATCAACCTGCTGCGCCTTGGCGACATCGGGCTTCGCGGCGAGACGGACAACTTCGCTCCCGACTTTTTGGAAACGGGCGTCATGACGATCAAGGCTGAGGTCATCGAGTGCCGCGACAAGCCGAGCTTTCCGGTCGGCGAGTTGGGCGTGAACGCCTTCGGCGAGGTCGGCCACTACGAGGATCGCGGCATCCGCCGCCGTGCGCTTGTCGCGATGGGCCGCGTGGACTACGGCAACTGCTTTGACCTCATCCCGCGCATGGAGGGCATCGAGGTCATCGGCGCGTCGTCTGACCACACGATCCTTGACGTCGAGGCCGTGAAGGACAAGGTCCATGTGGGCGATGTGTTGGAGTTCGGCATCAAGGCCTACGGGCCGATGGCGTATCTCACCAGCAGCGACGGCGTTCACATGGTGTTCAAGGGCGGAAAGCAAAACGCCTGATCGAAAAGAGAAAAAAGAGAGAGGAAAGCGGTATGCCGACGGTGAGCGAGTTTTGGGACGGCCGTGCGCAGAATTACGACGCTCAGGTCGGCACCCACTACGCGGAGGCCTATGAGAAGACCGCCGCGCACTTCAAAAAATATCTCAAGCCGACGGATACCGTGCTGGACTTTGCCTGCGGGACGGGGATCGTGACGTTTGCGGTCGCGCCCTCGGTGCAGTCTGTGCGCGCGATCGACGTATCCGGTGAAATGGTGCGCCGCGCGCAGGAAAAAGTCAAAGCGCAGGGCGTGGAGAACGTGACTGTCACGCAGACGGATCTGTTCGACGGCTGCCTTGCAGAGGAATCTTTCAATGCGGTGCTGGCCTGCAATGTGCTGCTCTACATCGAAGATCGGAGCGCGGCGCTTGCGCGCATCCGCGCGCTCTTGAAGCCGCAGGGAACGCTGCTGCTGGTATCGGACTGTCTGGGAGAGGGGCTCACGCGCGAGCGAGTGCGCAAGTGGTTCGAATACAAGACCGGCAAACGCCCCTACGTTGCATTTGACACGATGCGCTCGCTCGAACGGTCGGTCACCGACGCGGGGTTCGCGGTGCTGGAGCGGGAGAATCTCTTTCCCACGCCGCCGAATTTGTTCCTTGCGGCGAAAAAGGTATAAATGCCCAAAATGTAAAGACCCCGCACACCGTTTTGAAACGGTGTGCGGGGTTTCTTTATTGCTTTTGCCTGCGGGAAATTTTGTCGAGCAGCTTTCCGCCATAGCGGAACGTCAGCTCGCCGATCAGAAGACCCAGCAGCGCTGCGGCAAACACGTCGCTCGGGAAGTGGACGTACAGGTACAGCCGCGACAGGGCGATGAGCACCGCGAGAGAAATGGCGGCATAGCCGAAGCGCCTGTCAGTCTTCGTCAGGATCGTTGCGGCAATCGTCGAGGACAGCGTGTGTCCCGAGGGGAACGAGTAGTCCGTCGGCGTGGCGATCAAAAGCTGCACGGATGGATCGAGCCAGCAGGGCCGCGAGCGCGCGACAAGATGCTTGAGCGCAACATTTCCGACGAGCAGTCCCACAAGGAGCCCCATCAGCACGAGCGAGCCCTGACGGCGGTATTTTTTTGTGCACAGCAGGAGAACGCCTGCGAGGATCCAGATGATGCCGGCGTTGCCGAGCATCGTGAGCTTTGGGACCACGGCGTCGAGAAACGGGCAGGAGATGTTGTTCTGGATCCAGTGAAGAATGCCCCAGTCGAGCGCCATGGACGTGCAGCTCCTTTCTGATATTATTTGTGCAGCAGCGGGGAGAGCGGCTTGTAGATGAGGAAGCACAGCGCCACATCGATCATGCCTTTGACAAAGGTGAACGGCATATTGAAGACCATCAGGCACTCAAGAAGGCCGTTGGTCGAGGGACGGATGGCCTGATACATGCCGATGATGGCTTCAAGCGGCAGGTGATAGCACACAACGTAGGCGGGGTAGACCACAAAGTAGTTGAGGGGCACAGACAGCACCGCCATCAGCAGCGCGCCGGCGAGAGCGCCGATAAGCGCGTTCTTGCGGGACTTTTTCTTCTGATAGATGAAGCCCGCGGTGAAGGAAAACACGCTGCCCATGATGAAGTTGAAAAGCTCGCCGACGTACGCGGACGACGTGCCGTGCAGCACGGAGAACAGCACGTTCTTGAGCAGCGTGACGATCACGCCGTAGATGGGGCCGAGCGAGAACGCCGCCAGAAGCTCTGGAAGGTCAGAGATATCGAGCTTGACGAACGCGGGGATGAGCGCGGGGATCGGGAACTCGATGAACATCAGCAAAAATGCGACGGTCGAGAGCATGGCGGTCACCGTCAGCTTGTGGGTACGGCTGTGGTGAGTTGCGCGAGTGGTGGGGATGGCGTTTACATTGGGTTCGGACATAAAAATACACTCCTTTTTGTCATTTCCCCTGAAAGAACAAGTCTTCCAAGGTGCATGACGCAAAAGAGCGTGAAAATTGCGTGGTAGATCGCGCAGCACATCTTCTCTCATCCGGACTGTGACCGTCGGTACCGGAATTTCACCGGTTCGTGCGATAAAAAAATACCGCTTGCGGACTGTAACCGCCGGTGGGGAGTTTCACCCCGCCTCGAAGACAAGTGATTCAGTTGATAGCTTGAGTATACGACAAATTTTCAGTTTGTCAAGAGGGAAAATGCTTTACAAAGACAAACAAATGTTCTATAATGGCAAAGAGAGAGGAGGCGATGTCCATGCGGGGGAGACCCTGTTCCTGCGCATTCACCGGCCACCGGCCGGGGAAGCTGCCGTGGGGAGAAGATGAAAGCGACCTTCGCTGTATCGCCCTCAAGGCGAAGCTGCGCGCCGCGGTGGAGAGCGCCATCCACGAGGGGATGGAACATTTCATCTGCGGTATGGCCGAGGGCTGTGACCTCTACTTTGCCGAAACCGTGCTGGCGCTGAAAAGCACATACCCGCACATCACGCTCGAGGCGGCCATCCCGTGTCCCTCGCAGGCGGACGGCTGGGGCGAAGCGCAAAAATCCCGCTACCGCGACATTTTAGCTCGCTGCGACTATGAGACCATGGTGCAGCAGAGCTACACGCCGGGCTGCATGCAGCGGCGCAACCGCTACATGGTCGACCATGCGAGCCTGCTGATCGCCGTGAACGACGGCGCGCGCGGCGGGACGCGTTCGACGATCGAATACGCCTTCAAGCGCGGTGTGAACGTGCTGGACATCCCACTGGACTGAAAAAGGAGAGGACCATGTCCTTTGACTTCAAGAAAGAATACAGGGAATTTTACCTGCCGAAGGCAAAGCCGGAGATCGTGACCGTGCCGTGCGCAAACTATATCGCCGTGCGCGGGCGGGGTGACCCAAACGAGGAAAATGGCGCGTATCAGCGCGCCATCGGCGTACTTTACGCCGTGGCCTACACGCTCAAGATGAGCAAGCGCGCGGGACACGAGATCGACAGCTTTTTCGACTATGTCGTGCCGCCGCTCGAGGGCTTCTGGCAGATGCCGGACACGGAGACGGTCGACTATGGGCGAAAATCGGATTTTCGCTGGATCTCTGTCCTGCGCCTGCCGGATTTCGTCACGAAAGCGGACTTCGACTGGGCGGTCGAGGCGGCAGCAAAGAAGAAAAAGCTCGACTGCTTGAAAGCGGAATTTCTGACCGTCGACGAGGGCCTCTGCGTGCAGATCCTGCACCTCGGCTCATTCGATGATGAACCGGAGTCCGTTGCGAAGATGGACGCATTTCTGCGCGAAAACGGGTATGAAAACGACCTGAACGACGTCCGCCTGCACCACGAGATCTATCTCTCCGACCCGCGCCGCGTCGCGGCGGAAAAGCGGAAGACCGTTCTCCGCCACCCCATCAAAAAGGCTTGAAAAAAGAAAAAGAGTGCTCCCGCCTTGGCGGGAACACTCTTTTTTATGCATAAAGATCAAATATCGAACACGCCCATCACGGCGATGCCGATGACGACGAGCAGGATCATCACGTAGTGCTTCCACGAGAGCTTTTCCTTCAGGAAGAGGCGGCTCCACAGCACGCTAGCCGCGCAGTAGGAGCTGATGATCGGCGCGGACATCGCAAGGTGCGATGTGTCCGCGATGGCATAGATATAGGCAAACTGACCGGCCGTTTCGCAGATGGCGCCGATGTACTTCGGCGCTTCTCGCTTGGGCAGCAGGCGATCCTTCTTGATGAAGACCACGTAGATGAAGCACAGCACCGCGGCAAACAGGAACGTCAGCTCGTAGGCGCAGTTTGCGCTGCCCTCGTCCAGCGTTTCAAGCACGCGGTTGTCGGCAAAGGTGCCGGCGGCGTCGAGCAGGCAGTAGGCCGCGGGCAGGGCGAGGGCCAGGAAGCTCTTGGAATACTTGCGGTTGCCCTCCACCTGACGGGCGGCGCGCAGCTCGGGGTCCTCCGTGGCATCCACCACACCGAGGCCGATCGCGCCCACGCAGACGAGGACGATCGCGCCGAGGGCGAGCGGGGAATAGTCCTCACCGCCGACGAACAGCAGCGTCATCACGGCGACGAGCGCACCCGACGAGTTGCAGATCGGCGACGAGACGGACAGCTCAATGTAGCGGAGGCCGAGATAGCCGAGCGTCATCGAGCCGATGTACAGCAGCGATACGGGCAGATAGGTCCAGATAATAGACCAGCTGATCTCCGTGCCGCCGACGAAAATTTCGAACGCGGCGTGAAGACCCATCACGGTACCGACGGCAATGACCATCTTGAGGTGGGCGAGATGATCGTCCTCCCCCTGACAGCCGATCTTGGAAAACAGGTCGCTGCCGCTCCAGCAGAGCAGCGCGATCAGAGAAAGCCAGAACCACATATTGAATTGTTAAACTCCTTTGTACTGTTAGATTTTTATGTCAGATGGAAAAACAAACAGTACGCGGGGGCGGACGGCGGCGAAAATGCCGGTTGGTTGCGGGTGTTCTACGGATGAGCATAAAAAAGCGGTATCCTTTACGGAAGGGGAAATTTTCGTTACGGCAGGGTGATGAGTCCGGCGTCGAGCATCTTTTGCAGCGACAGCAGCACGCCAAGCTTGGCGTGGTACCAGGTGAGACCGCCTTGATAATAGACGGCGTAGGGCTCGCGCACGGGGCCGTCGGCCGAGAGCTCGATGGAGCTGCCCTGCACGAACGCGCCCGCCGCCATGATGACGTCGGAGTCGTAGCCGGGCATCGGCGCGGGGACAGGGTCGACATAGCTGTCGACCGCGGCGGCGGACTGGATGCCCTTGCAGAAGGCGACCATGCCCTCGGGAGAGCCGAGCTCGACGCACTGGATGATGTCGTGGCGCGCCTCTTTCGACGACGGAACGACGGTGAAGCCGAGCTTTTCATAGCACGCGGCGACGAACACCGCACCCTTGACAGCGCCGGAGACGACGCTGGGGGCGAGGAAGAAGCCCTGATACAGCGCAGGCATCAATCCGAGGTTTGCGCCGACCTCCTGCCCAAGTCCGGGGGCGGAAAGGCGGTAGGCGCAGCGGTCGACACACTTCTGCGTGCCGCAGATGTAGCCGCCGATGGGGGCAAGGCCGCCGCCGGGGTTTTTGATGAGGCTGCCGACGATCATATCTGCGCCGAAGTCGCTTGGCTCGTTCGCCTCGACAAATTCGCCGTAGCAGTTGTCGACCATGACGACGACGTCGGGGCGCAGCTTTTTGCAGAACGCGATGGCCTCGCCGATGGCGTCGACCGAGATCGTCGGGCGCGGGCAGTAGCCCTTGGAGCGCTGGATGTGGATGAGCTTCGTCTTATCGTTCAGTGCGCGCTCGATGGCGGGGAAGTCAAAGCTGCCGTCTTCGCGCAGGTCGACCTGCGCATAGCTGACGCCGTACTCCTTGAGCGAGCACGGGCTTTCGCGAAGACCGATGACCTCCTCAAGCGTATCGTAGGGCTTGCCGGAGATAGCGAGCATCTCGTCGCCCGGCAGCAGGTTGGCGGATAGCGCGATGGCCAGCGCGTGTGTGCCGCAGGTGATCTGCGGGCGGACGAGCGCGGCCTCGGTGTGGAAAGCGCTCGCGTAGACGCGCTCCAAATTGTCGCGGCCCTCGTCATCGTAGCCGTAGCCGGTCGAGGCGGCGAAGTGTGTCGCGTTCACGCGGTTTTTCTGCATCGCGCCGATGACTTTCGCCTGATTGAGCTCGGCGATCTCTTCGATTTCGGCAAAGCGGGGTTTGAGCTCGTCTAAAACGGCCTCGCCGAATTGAAGCACTTTGTCGCTCACGCCGAGCGACAGGTACATTTCATCTCTGTTCATTTGTCCTCCTCCGGCGTGTCGGGAAATTCGACGCCGTTGCACATTAGAATAAACCGCAGCGGATAGTCTCGGTCCAGATAGTTTTTACTGTACCATTCATAGGTCGCGGCAGGCAGGTGCCGCAGCTCGGGCGCTTCGGTGCGGAAGAGTTCGAACGTCTTCTGATCGCCTGAGAGCAGTGCCCCCAGAAGCTCGCCCTGCTTTTCTTCATAGAGGCGCGCGAAGCACGCGTCCATGATGGCCGCGCAGGCGCGCTCATCGTCCGTGCCGTAGTCCTCGCGATGGGCGAGCCAGTAGAGAAATTCGCGCGGGTCGAGGTCCAGCTGCGTCGTGACCTGCGAGAGCTTGTAGAACGCGGCCTTGTCCCCACACTTCAAAATGTCGATGAGGTACGCGACGAGCTGCTCGTCGAGCTCCACGCAGTCGCAGAAGACCTCGAACGCGTGCTTGCCCGCGTCGGGATCAGGGGTACTTTCTGCTGCGAGCGGCTTTTCCTCGGGCTGCTCCAGTTCCGCCGCGGCGGTGAGCATTTGCAGTAGTGCGCGGGAGAAATCCTCCTCGCTGAAATGGTCGAATATCGCCTCGTCCAGCTCGTCGCCTGCGCTTTTGGTGCACAGGCGCACAAAGTCCGGCACACTCATACTTTTCAGCGCGCTTTGCAGCTGCGCGGCGCGCTCCTCAGTGGTATCGGCGGTGAGCGCAAGCTCCGGCGGCGCGGGCATTGTGCCCTCGCACAGCGCGCTCATATAATGTAAGTAGCGTTCGCACAGCTCCATTGCCGCGCCCCCTCGGTTTATAATCTCTAATAGTCTATCATACGGCGGCAGAAAAAGCAACTGAAAACCGAAGAAAGCCATCAAATGAAAGCCATCAAATACGGCTTTCTTTCTGAATTTTCGCCCTGAGCAGTGCGCAGTTTTCCTGCAAACGCGCATCGCCCGGTGCAAGCGAAAACGCTTTTTCCGCGTTTTTCAGCGCGCTTTCCCACTGTGAAAGGTGAAAGTACGCGATGCTCAGCAGATCGTAGGGGAAGCTGCCCCACGCGAACGGCTCGCAGATATAGGTGCGCGGCCGCTCGGTGATCGCGAGCGCGCAGTTTACCATAAAAATGACGCCGCACCAGTCCTTTTGCTGATAAAGCAGGTCGGCAAACTCCAGATACGGCTCGCGCAGGTGCGGCGCTTCCGCGATGGCGCGGTGCAGCCAGAGCGCAGCTTCGTCCTCGCGCTCCAAACGACGCAGACAGCGCGCGATGTAGCGCATCGAGGCGCAGCGCTCATCGCGCCACACGGCCTGCGGCATCGCGAGGTGCGCCTTCAGGGTCGAGACTGCCTGCGCCCACTCGCCGCGGAACATGTACTCGCGGCCTAAATAGTGGCGGTTGCGGTCGTTTTGCGGGTCCTCCCGCACGGCAAGCTCTAAAAGTGGAAGATACTGCCCGCGCGATTTGCTCGGGTCGGGGTGGTGGTCGAGCTGCACGCCCTCGGCGTCGATAAAGCGCTCGCCGCCCTCGCCCAGATATTGAAGAACCTCGTGCACCGGATTTACCCAGCGGTAGCAGCCGTTTTTGTGAATTTTGTCCGTCCAGAAGACACAGCCCTCGCGCCCATCAGGCAGAAAGCTCCACGTGTAGCGGTAGCGGGCGCGTGTTGTGTCCGGCTGCCACGCGCGCTCAAGCTTTTTGCGCCAGCCGGACCGGAACTGCTCGTCGAGGTCGATGCAGCAGCAAATATCGGCGTCCTTTGGGATGAGCTTCAGCGATTCGCTGCGCGCGACATCGAAGCGCCACGGCGAAATAACCTTCTGCTCGACGTGCGCGCCGCGGGCTCTGAGTTTTTCGACCGTATCGTCCGTTGACCCCGTGTCGAGCACGCAGATGTCGTCCGCCTCGGACATCGAGTCCATGAAGCGCTCGACAAACTGCGACTCGTTTTTGCAGATGGCGTAAACGCAGACGCGGTAGGAAATGATGATTCCTCCTTTTATATATGTATCGCGGTGCGGCGCAAGCCGCACCGCTTATTGCTCAGGTCGAGAGGAGACCCGCTGCGCGGAGATTTGCCAGCAGCGCGTTGAACTGCTCAACGACGTCCTCTACGCTTGTCGCATCGGCAACAGCTGCCGCCGCGCGCGTATCGCTCGGTCCAGTCGGACCCGTAGGACCTGTGGGACCGGTCGGACCCGTAGGACCTGTTGGGCCGGTAGGACCCGTTGCGCCGGTAGGACCGACTGCGCCTGCTGCACCCGCAATACCCTGTGGGCCGATGGGGCCTGTCGGTCCGGTTGCGCCAACCGCGCCGGCGGCTCCGGCTACGCCTTGAATGCCCTGCGGTCCCTGCGGGCCTGCGGCGCCTGTGGCACCCGTCTGACCTTGAGGTCCGGTAGGCCCAATGGCGCCCGGCGCACCGGGGACGCCTTGAAGACCCTGTACACCCTGCGGCCCCGTCGGCCCGATCGGGCCGGGAACACCCTGAATGCCCTGCACGCCCTGCGGCCCCGTCGGGCCCAGCACATACTGAGGCGGGAACGGCGGCGGAGGAAACGGCGCGGGGCAGGGCGGCGGGCAGCGGTCTGCGCAGCCGCACGAATTCTGAAAACGATTCATCGAAAATACCCTCCTTTTAAGCTCGGGGCAGGAAAACTCCTGCGCTTCATTCTATGCCGTGGGCAGGAAGAGGTGAGCGCGATAGAATGTGCACGTTTTGTGAACAATGGGGAAAAGCCTTGCAACGCTTCCGGTGGTATGCTAACATATAATAATATGTTTTACAGAATCAAAATGTTCGTCAGAACAGGAGGAGCTCATGCAGAAGAAATTGCTCATCCCCATCCTCGTCATGCTGGTGCTTGTGATCGTGCTGATGGTGCGGGGCTGTGGGAATAAGGATGCATCACAGGGTGATAAACAGGACGAAACGCAGGACGTGCAGACGGACACGTTCGACAATACGAACACGACCGGAAACGACGTGCGCACAGAGCTTGGCACGATGACCGCCAATGAAAGCGGCGGTGTCGACATCACCGTCACGGCGGACGGTCTGCAGACGACTTACACCTATACCGATGTCGCACCCGACGCGTGGTACGCCGACGCGGTCAACTATGTTGTCTCCACCGGCGTGATGAGCGGCGACGACACGCAGCATCTCTTCCAGCCGGAATATGGCGTGGAGAGATCACAGTTCGCCGTCATCGTGTACCGCTTTGCCGGCGGCACGCCGACGGAGGAGGACGCAGAGTTCAGCGACCTCGCGGGCGACGAGTGGTATTATGAATATGTCAAGTGGATGGTCGGCAAGGGACTCATGGGCGGCAACGGCGGGGCGTTTGACCCGAGCGGCTTTTTATCCTGCGAGCAGGCGATCATCGTGCTCTACCGTCTTGCGGGTGAGCCCACAGTCAGCGGCACGCTCGACGACTACCCCTATGCGCCCAAAGTGTCGGAGAGCGGCAGGGATGCCGTGACCTGGGCGTGGAACAACGGGCTCATCACTGAAAAAGAGTGCGTCTGGTATCCGACGCAGGCCGTCAGCCGCGCGCAGGTCGCGCTTTTGCTGATGCGCTATGACGCCTTGATCGGCCGAAATGCGGCGTAAATGAATGAATACGGAAAAATGCGGGCATTCTGTTCTTGACAGAATGCCCGCAAACCGTTGAAAATACTGAATTTTTGAGCTGCCTGTAAAGGAGCAGACAAGAAAAATGTCAAAAAAAGTAAAATTAACTGTTGACAAACGCCTACCCACGTGCTAAGATAACACCTGTTCCGCGAATGGAGCGTGCACCTTGTAAATTAAACAACGAAACTTTGACAAG
>ERZ772900.350-NODE-350-length-49319-cov-71.976595_pt1 | contig 49319 bp, 39 predicted proteins | sample MGYA00512124_ERZ772900 | MGnify/ENA primary metagenome ERZ772900 (study PRJEB29015, sample SAMEA2737716) | human gut metagenome | biome: human gut; feature: human-associated habitat; material: faeces | place: China | collected 2012 ... | reverse complement strand
GCTGATTTAACAGCAAAATTAAAGTTTGCCGACAAGAACCGCTTCGGTGACAAGAGGCAGAAAGTAAAGAAAGCGGAATCAACAAAAGAAGAAGAGTCTGATCGTGGTAAAGACGAGGATGATTTTGACGGCACTTCATCTTCTCTTCCGGACAACTCCGTTTCCAAGAACGAGGCTTGTTCCAAAGAAGAGAATCCGTCAAAGAAGGAGCGTGACTTGTCCAACCGTCCCGAAACATACAAGACCATGTGCGTTAAGGGACCTTCTGAAGATTACAAGTCAGATGAGGCTAAAGTGCCAGGGCGAATCCTTGGCAAGAAGATGGTCTCTGTCTTCCACCTTGAGATGAATCTCGTTGAGAAATGCTTCGAGATGGTGCATTACGTGGAGAAAGGCAAGAAGCCGAAGTGGGGTTATTTCCCCAAAGTCGGGAATCCTGAATTTGTGACGAAGTTCGAGGGAACAAAGGCAACCCCTGAGTTTCTACAGGCAATAGCCTACGAGGTGTATGTGAAGAACGTCACATTCGAGCTTCTCCATCAATGGCTGACGGATATGGGGATGACCGTTTCTGCAAATACGCTGCGCAATTGGTTGAAGAAAGGCAAAGTTTATCTTGACAAGCTCGTTGAGTCACTGAAGGAAGTTGCGTTGGAGAAAGACTCCATCGTGAACTGTGACGAGACCTGGTGCAAGGTGCGCAAATACGACCACTACAAGAAATGTTACATCTGGGTACTTGTGAACAAGACAGAGCGTGTGGTTATCTTCTTCTACGACAATGGTTCCCGTGGACGTGATGTGCTTACAGACTTTATCGGTGATGCAGAATTGAAGAGCATCATGTCTGACGGCTACAATGCCTATACCTTTATCGGTAACGAGTTGAAGGCAGCTGAGACTCCCAATTTATCCAAGACAGACCATCAGGTGTGTCTTGCACATGCGCGTGCCAAGTTTGTGAAGGCAAGCGAGCAGGCTGGCGACAAGAATGCCGATATCTTCATTAAGTATATAGAGGATTTGTACAACTTGGAACGCCAGTATACAAAGGATAATCTTACTGACGAGGAGAGGGGGAAACAACGTCAAAGTCTTGAGACGAAAGGCATCCTGATAAATCTCCGCACTCATCTCGGTATAGAGAAGTCCAAGGATCCTGCGACTGTTACTCCTTATTTGCAGAAAGCGTTGAACTATCTGGATACATTTTGGACAAACCTCTTTACCTATATAAAGGATGGAAGTTATCCGATAGACAACAATGCAGCCGAGCGTGCAGTCCGTCCTCTGACGACCCAACGAAATAGTATGCTCCACTTTGGCAGTGATGATGGAGCGAAGATGGCAGCCACTTATCACAGTATAATAAGTACGGTGAAGCTGCAGGGTCGGTCGGCGTGGGATTACCTTGGAAAGTTTTTTGTTAACATCTTTAACGGTTGCAGAGATTTTTTCAGTCTGCGGCCAGGCAATATCGGATTGGCAACATGCCAATAGTTAATAAACAAGTAAGATTTTTAACATCTCAATGTATAGGTACTTGCAAAAGTGCCTATACAGAGGGTTATGCCCTAAATTGAGTACTAACATCTCTTGCAAAAGGTTGTATTTCAATTAACTAAAAAAGTGATTAGTCTATTTTAATGGGTCGCATTTTTTTTGATATGTGAAAATAAACGGGAATAAAACAGTGGATTAGAAAATATAAATCTTAGCAATTATGGCAATTCATTACAGTCAATATTATAATTTACAGCATAAGGACTTTGTCTCTAAAGGTGTTTATAATGGTTTTTTAGACAAAGATTCACTGCTGCATATAGATCCGTTACTTTTAAAAGGTTGTTCTATACCTGAATTTAAAGAGTCGTATAATAAGTTTTTGTGTTATTTTCAACAACTTGTACATCTTGTCAAATTTGTTAAGAACACAAATGAGACGGATTGTTTCTTTAAAATGATTGTGAAAAGATTTACCATGAGTGAAATTTCTAATACAGGGTTAGGATTCTCAAAGGAAAATTCTCATGGAAAAGGTATAAGTGGTGACTTGGCTAAGCAATTAGCTAATAGTGCTTATACTATCATAAAAGCCGGATTAGAAGATCCTGAAATATTTGCTTTGATGCAATTGATAGAGGATAATGTTGGGGCAGATAGAATAAGTGATATGACTCTATGTATTTTGCAAGAAGACTTTCTTGCATATACTCAAAGAATTGCAAAGGAACTTAATATTAAAACGGAAAAATATAATTATACTTATGATATAGTATATGAGGTGCCGTTTTATAGGAGCAAACCAATTCATTTCATTCCAATGAATTTGTTGACAGATTTGCCAAAAGCGAATGATTTTGATGATATAGACAAGGTTTGTAATTATAATAATCAGTTAAAGAAAAAAGTAGCAGATATTATAGGAGTTGCTTGGGTGCAATGTAAAGAGTATAAGAAACGAGATTGGAGAGAACTTATTCTTGGAAATAAGGCATGTTATGAGACTGTAGTATCTTATTACAAAGGCTTGAAGGGTGTTCCTTATGATTTTACTTCTGATGGTAAAAAAGAATATTACGATATCTTGTTGAATGAACTCTTATTGCAGAACCCACTTACTCTTCCGTCTCTTTCTGGATATAATCCTCAGACAGAGGTTTATGAGATAACCAAGTCAATATGTTTGCAATTCAAACATCTGGTGGAAGATAACAGACTATCGGAGTTGTTTTATAAGAATAATCGTAAACCTGATGAAACAGATTGGCAAATGTTGCTTTATACGATTGCTGATACCTATAAGAAGGCTGCATCTTTGGATATATCAATAACAAGAGAAGATAATCCAGGCGTGGGTGAAATCGATTTTCATATAACTTGTGGAGCGAAAGCGAATACTGTTATTGAGATTAAACGTTCAAGCAATGCAAACTTACTTCATGGTTATAGAACTCAATTAGCTGCTTACATGCGAGCCGAAAAAGCCGATAATGCACTCTTTTTAGTCATTATGGAAGATAGTTCTATTGAACAGATTAAAACAAAAATTGGAGAAGTGCAAGAAGATATGAAGAAAAATGGAGAATACATTCCAGAAGTAATATACATTAATGGTAAGAAACAATATTCTGCGAGTAACAGAAATTATCAACCTTCTAGATTGTAACTTCATAGAAATACATAATTTAGACACCTCAAACTTCAGATACAAATAAGTGAATAGTTTCAAACAAAAATAGCAATGAACAACTTCAATGATATAAAAATAGCCGTAGCCGGAACCGGCTACGTCGGTCTGAGTATAGCAACATTGCTGTCTCAGCACCATCATGTAACAGCAGTAGATGTAATCCCAGAGAAGGTGGATAAACTCAACAATAAGATTTCTCCAATCCAGGACGATTACATCGAAAAGTATTTGGCAGAAAAGCCATTGAACCTCGTGGCAACTCTTGATGGCAAGACGGCATATAAGGATGCCGACTTTGTGGTGATTGCTGCACCAACCAACTACGACCCCATAAAGAACTATTTCGATACTACACATGTAGAGGAGGTCATCGATTTGGTATTAGAGGTTAACCCCGATGCTGTTATGGTTATCAAGAGTACCATACCTGTGGGTTATACTCGCAGCCTCTATTTGAAGTATGCGCAAAAGGGAGCGAAGAAGTTCAATCTTCTGTTCTCTCCCGAGTTCCTTCGCGAGAGCAAGGCTTTGTACGATAACCTTTATCCAAGCCGTATCATCGTAGGCTATCCAAAGCTTATTGACCGCCCCGAGTTTGCAGAAGAAAACGAGGCAATAAAGGCTGTAACAGATGTCGAGATGTTGAAAGAGGCAGCCAAAACCTTTGCAGCTCTCTTGCAGGAAGGAGCCATCAAGGAGAATATTGACACTCTTTTCATGGGCATGAAGGAGGCGGAGGCTGTGAAACTCTTTGCCAACACCTATCTGGCATTACGAGTTAGCTACTTCAACGAGCTCGACACATACGCTGAAGTGAAAGGACTCGATACCAAGGCTATTATCGACGGTGTTGGTCTCGATCCACGCATTGGCACCCACTATAACAACCCTTCATTCGGTTATGGCGGCTACTGTTTGCCCAAGGACACCAAGCAGCTCTTGGCAAACTATGCCGATGTTCCTGAAAACCTCATAGAGGCTATCGTAGAGAGCAACCGTACCCGTAAGGACTATATCGCCGATGCCGTTCTAAAGAAGGCTGGCTATTACAGCTATGCCGAAGACAACAGCTTTGATGCGACAAAGGAGCACAACTGCGTCATAGGCGTTTATCGCTTGACAATGAAATCAAATAGCGATAACTTCCGCCAGTCTGCCATTCAGGGAATCATGAAGCGTATCAAAGCAAAAGGTGCAGAGGTTATCATCTATGAGCCTACCCTCGAAGACGGTACAACATTCTTCGGAAGCAAGGTGGTGAACAACATGGATGCTTTCAAGGCACAGAGCCATGCCATCATAGCCAACCGTTATGATGCTTGTCTGGACGATGTGAAGGACAAGGTATATACACGAGATATATTTGGAAGAGACTAAATTTTCTCTATATATCCGAAGATATTATGAGCATCCAAGCAAGGACTTTGGGTGCCATTAAGTTAGCAAACAACATGGAGCATTAATCTTTGGTATTTTAATTATCTGTAAATTAATAAAATTAAAGTATTTCAATATTATTTTATGAAAAAAGAACGAATATTAGTAACACGTACTTCGATGCCTCCATATGAGGAGTATATCGATGAAATTAAAGACATTTGGGATAGCCATTGGCTTACCAATATGGGACCCAAACATAACCAGTTGGAAACGGAGTTGAAAGAATATCTTGGTGTAGAAAACATCTCTCTCTTTACTAATGGGCATAATGCCTTGGAATTGACCCTGCAGGCAATGAATCTTTCTGGTGAAGTCATAACTACTCCTTTTACATTTGCATCAACGACTCATGCCATTGTTCGTAATGGCTTGACTCCGGTCTTTTGCGATATAGACCCTTACGATTATTGTATGGATGTTACAAAGATAGAGGGTTTGATAACTGACAAAACAACAGCTATCGTACCTGTTCATGTCTACGGCAATGTTTGCAATGTAGAAGAAATTGAGCGAATTGCCAATAAATATGGTCTGAAAGTGATATATGATGCGGCACATACATTTGGTGTTCGTTATAAAAATCAAGGTATCGGAAGTTTTGGTGATGCTTCCATGTTTAGCTTCCACGCGACCAAAGTATATAACACGATAGAAGGTGGTGCTGTTTGCTATCATGATAAGGAACTGGGACATGAATTGTATAAGTTACGTGACTTTGGAATCAAAGATGCGGAAACTGTGGATGGTGTAGGATCAAATGCCAAAATGAACGAGTTTGTAGCAGCTATGGGATTATGTAATTTACGCCATGTCGATGAAGAGATAGCGAAACGTAAGCGTATTGTTGAGCGTTATAGAGCAAATCTTACAGGACTTGACGGTGTACAGTTACCGCCAGTTCAGAAAGATGTACAGCCTAATTATTCTTATTTTCCAATTGTTGTTGATGAGAAGAAATTTGGAAGTACACGAAACGAGATTTTTGAAACTCTTGCGCAAGAAGATATACATGCACGCAAATATTTCTATCCGTTAACAAATGCATTTGATTGTTATCATGGCAGATTTGATGTTTATAAAACACCTGTTGCCTTACATATCAGCAAACGAGTTCTTACTATCCCTTTGTACGCTGACCTTAGTCTTGAAAATGTAGATAGAATCTGTCAAATAATAAAAAAATGCCACAAATAGTATGATGTGTGTCGAAAAAGCGAGTCTACCAAGAAAGAGGTTGCCATTTGTTGATACAACCAAAGGTCTGCTTATTGTTTTTCTTGTCTTTCACCATATAGTCAATATGGCGAAAGACAAGATGCCTATTGATAATTTGAACAATATCACAGGTTGGGACATATTGTATGTGCCTTATTTTATGCAAGCCTTTTTCTTTATAACAGGCTATTGTTCCTCATTCAATAAAAAAGCGAAAGCCTTCATTTGTTCAAATGCAAAATCTTTATTGATACCATTAGTTTCTTTTTGTATAATAAATCAATTCTTTTCTTGGCTCATTGATGGCGATAATTTCTTTTTTGTCACCGTATTAGGGAAACATTTCTTTTTTGTTACAGAGTTGTATTGGTTTTTAAGTGCCTTATTTATAGCAAAAATGCTATTGTTTATTATAACTAAGTGTACTTCCAAGCCAATTGTTCAATTTATACTGGTTCTAATTCCTTTTGTAGTGGCAATAAGTTTGAACACAAGTCACTTTCATGCTTATAATTTTTTTCATTGGCATAACGGATTGGTGAACTTGATGTTTTTGTGGATAGGCTATACATTTAAGCAACATGGTCTCTTAAGTGAGAAAAAGAGATATGGTATTATATCATTAGTTTTATACTTGATAGGTCTGGTATTGTGTGTTATATTGGGTAAGAATATTCCTTATTATACGCATTTTCCACATTTCAATTTTAAATATACTCCTCTTTTTGTGTACTTTTCATTAACAGGAACAATAATGGTCCTATATATAGGAAAAATGATACAGCATAATAGAATTTTGTCTTTTTTAGGGAAAAACACAATTGTTGTGTATGGCATTCACTTTTCCGTTTTAAATATTGTAATATTATTGTTATCTTGTTTGTTTATACCAAGTAGTCATATCGAAGGATTGGTATTCTATTTGATAACAGGAGGGGTAACACTTTTTATATCATACTTTTTCTGTTTGCTTTTTCAAAAGAAGCCTTTCACTTATTTAATTGGAAAATTTTAAGCATATATGGCTAATGATAATTTGAAAAAGCAGACAAAGACAGGCATATATTGGACGTTTTTTAATCAGTTTTCCAATTATGGAATGCAGTTTGTTATAGGCGTTGTCATGGCCCGTCTTCTTTCTCCACAAGACTATGGTGTTACAGCGTTGCCTGCTGTTTTTATTGCTTTGGCAACTGTATTTGTGGACAGTGGTTTTGGAAATGCTTTAATAAGGAAGCCACAACTTACAGAAGAAGATCTCTCAACCGCTTTTTATTATAGTCTTATTGTTGGTGTCGTATGCTATGTAATTATATTTGCATTGTCACCTTTGATTGCAGAGTTTTACAATACACCAGTCCTTAAAAACCTAATGAGAGTAACTGCAATTACATTTTTGTGGTCTCCTTTAGGCACGCCACAGCGTATCATTTTAAATAGGAATTTGAATTTTAAAACACCAACTAAGATAAATATCATTACTCGTTTGGGAGCTGGAGTATTAGGTATAGCTTTTGCTTACTGTGGATATGGCATATGGGCATTGGTCGTATCATCATTGTTTAGTAGCATTTCAAGTGTAATTTTGAATTGGTGTGTTGTGAGATGGATACCGAAAAAAGGATGGTCAAGCACATCTTTTAAATATCTATGGGGATATGGAAATAAACTGTTAGCCTCAAGTTTATTGGACACAGCCTATAAAAACATAACGCCTGTTTTTATAGGAAAATTTTATACACCAACAGACCTTGGTGTTTATAATAGAGCCTTGGGATATGCAAACCTCCCTTCTCAAAATGTGACTCAAACCGTAAGAAGCGTTACATTTCCGGTTTTGGCAAAAATGCAGGATGACAATGATAAACTTGCTCAGAATTATCGTAGAATGCTTAAAACTTTATGTTTTATAGTATTTCCACTGATGATGATTTTGGCTGGACTGGCGCGCCCCTTAGTGTTGGTAATGCTTACAGCCAAATGGGAAGCTTGCATAATATATTTACAAATATTGTGCTTTAGCCAAATGTGGTATCCTGTTGATGCTATAAATCTTAATTTGCTTCAAGTGAAAGGACGCTCAGATCTTTTTCTGCGTCTTGAAATAATAAAAAAGATAATAGGCTTTGCTATTATGGCCGTTTCTTTATGTTTTGGTATATTGGCTTTTTGCTATGGGTGTATAGTTTATTCTATTTTTGAAATAGTTATAGACACTTATTATACAGGTAAAATAATAAATGTAGGATTGTTAAAACAATTAAAAGATATATTTCCAACAATTCTGCTCTCTGTAATTGTCTTCTGCGTGTTGTTATTGGTGGTTAATATTTTTTCAAATAGCATGGTCCAAATATTATTGGGTGGCATCTCTTCTATTGGAATTTATTTAGGTTGTGCCATTGCATTTAAATTCAACGAATTAAATGACGTAAAATTTATATTAAAAAGATAAGTATGTTACATATTGCTAATATAATTCGAGATCAAAAGTTTATTGATGGCCAGATCGCTTATCATGATTTGACTTCTGATCAGTGCCTACACGACTACTTTATTGTCAGTTGGGAAAAGAACATTGTTTTCAAGTATATGAAAAAGTCTGAAAGAGTAAGAATCGTTACCCCAGATGAACTTATAGATATTCTTGAAAAACATACATATGATGCACTGTTCATTCATAATTTTCTGTATATGCCCCTTCATTATATGTGGAAAATTCCTGCATCTATTAAGGTCTTTTGGTTTGCATGGGGATATGATATATATAATACACCTAAAGACCATCCATACATTTCTATTCCATTGTTGCATAATAAATCCCAAGCCTTGTTGGAAGAGTTGAGACGAACACAAAACAAGGTGTCAGACTTTACAAAGTTTAAACGCGAAATAAAGGCTTACATAAAAAAATTAGTGCAATACAAACGCCAGAATCATAATGATGAGCCGTCGGTATATAAGAAGGCTGTTACGAGAGTGGATTATTTTTCAGGTGTTTTCCCCTTAGAGTATAATTTGTTGAAGGAGCATCCAGAGTTTCATGCCAAAAGAGTTGTCTATGAATATACAAACCCTGCTGACTGGGAAAATATAGATACAGAAATACCAAAGATCGGGCATAATGTTTTGATTGGAAATTCTGCCGATATAAATAACAATCATTTAGATGTTCTTGATTATCTTAAGGGCGTAAACTTTTCTGGCAAAAAGGTTATTGTTCCTCTTAGCTATGGTGGAAGTAAACATTATGCAAATACTATAGCTCAAGCATATGACCATTTCTTTGGTAATGTATGTATATCTCTATTGGACTATATGCCGCGAGAAGATTATTTTAAACTTTTATCTTCGGTAGGAGTAGGAATATTCTTTCATGAGCGCCAACAGGCAACATGCAATATAGAAGAACTTCTTAGGCACGGCGTTAAGTTGTTCCTTTCTGAAACGTCAATTAATTATAAACATTATAAGTCTGTAGGTTATCATATATATTCTTTGCAGCACGACTTTAATCAGCATACATTAGAGACACCACTTACAGACGAGCAGAAATTACATAATGCAAAGTTGTGGTTAAAAACTTCAAATAAGGAGTATCGCCTTAAGTACCTTTATGATATTTACGACTTACTTAACAATCAAAAGCAATGAATGCAGAATATCCTATAGATTTTGTAGTAACTTGGCTTGATTCCAATGATTCAAAGTGGTTGGAGGAATATGGTAAATATCGCCCTGTAAAATCAAGCCAAACTGATGCACGTTATCGTTATTGGGACGTGTTCAAATATTGGTTTAGGGCAGTTGAGAAGAATGCTCCATGGGTAAATAAGATATATCTTGTAACGTGTGGGCATTATCCAAAGTGGTTGAATCTCGACAATCCAAAGATTGTTCTTGTTAAGCATTCCGACTACATTCCTGAGCAGTATTTACCTACATTTAATTCAAGATGTATTGAACTCAATTTTGGAAGAATAGAGGGATTGTCTGAGCATTTTGTCTATTTCAATGACGATATGTTTCTCAATTCACCAGTTTCTCCAGAAACTTATTTCAAGAATGGTTTACCTTTGGACTTCAATTATGAAAGAGTCTTTCTTGGCGTAAAATACAACCCACAAGATAAATTTGGCATAGAGTTGTCTTTATTATGCAATACAGCCGTGCTTAATTATCATTTTAATCGCAGGGAAGTAATAGCTTCAGCTCCAGAAAAATGGAAATGGTATGGTCATAATTATACACGATTGCAGAAAAAGATGGCATTTCTAATGCGTCATAAAGAACGTTTCGAGGGTTTTACCTATCGTCATACAGAACAACCATTTTTAAAATCGGTATTTAATGAAATATGGGAGAAAGAACCAACTATGCTTGACAAGTCTTGTACAAAATTTCGTACAGCAGAGAGTCTTACTCCATATTTCGTACGCTATTGGCAATTTGCAAGCAACCAGTTTGAACCATTCCGCCCTACAGGGGAGTTTCAGGGCTTTAGCATTCGGGAAGATACATTGAATAAAATTTTGGAAGCATTTCATAATCACAATATTCTGTCTATCTGTCTTAATGATAATCCATGTTGTAATGCCGATTTTTACAATAAGGCATCTGAGCTAATAATGAGAGAATTTGATAAAAAATATCCCAACAAGTCGTCTTTTGAAATATAATGCATTGCAAGAATCCTTTAATTTCCATTATTGTTCCTGTTTATAAAGCAGAATCCACTTTAAATAAATGTGCAGATTCTCTACTGAATCAAACATATAGCAACATTGAAGTGGTTTTAGTAGATGATGGTTCACCTGACAATTCTCCTTCAATATGTGATGAAATTACTAAGTCGGATAATCGAGTGAAAACAATTCACATACCTAATGGTGGTGTAAGTAATGCCCGCAATATAGGAATACAGAATGCAACTGGTGATTATTTGTGTTTCGTAGATTCCGATGATTATGTTGATGCTGATTATATTCAAAATTTTATAGACGGCTTAACAGAATCTGTTGATTTAGTATTCCAAGGTATTAATGAGGTCAAGGATAATGGAGATATAATAAAGAAGGTTCCTGACTATGGTTTTTATTGTGATAAAAATGTTTTAGAGGGTATTTCCGACATTAACAAATACTCAATGTTTGGATACGTTTGCAATAAATTATATCGGTGTAGTATTATTAAAGAGCATAACATCACTTTTCGTACAGATATTAATATCAGTGAAGATCGTATATTTGCATTACAGTATATGGCATATGTGAAAGAGATGCGTACTGTAAACAAAAGTGCATATTATTATATAATGCAGACAACGGGGCTCACCTTACGACAACGTTCTTATGAAGAAATTAAAAAAGCGGCAGATGAAAATTTATGTGTTGCTAAAGAATTACTAAAAAATCGATGCTCAGATCGCTTTTCAAGAGATACAAAACGCATGTATGTTATGTCCGCAACTGGTTATCTTATAGCTTTGTTCAAGTTAAAGTATTCATATATGCAAAGGTATAGAGCCGTAGACCAATTTCAAAAAGAATATGTCCAATGGTTATCATTATACACACCAGTATCGACAGATCAAAAAATACTATATAAACTACTGAAATATAGCCCTTCAATATGTGTGATCCTTATGCAAACTTATTTCGCTTTTAAAAATATACGTCATGGTAAATTTGCCTAATCTTGCTTCTCCTTCAGAATGTTTAGGATGCATGTTATGTGCCGATGTTTGTCCGAAAAAGGCAATAACAATAAAGGAGGACAACAATGGTTATTGGTTACCTTATGTTGATTCTTCTATATGTGTGGGATGTCATGCTTGTGAGCGAAAATGTCAAAAAGTAAGAAAACCTGTTTTGGTAAATAAATGTGAACGACCTTTAAAAGGATGGTGTATAGAAGATGATATTAGAAGACAAAGCGCATCTGGTGGCATTTTTTCTGCTATTGCAATCAATATGCTTCGCAAGCATCATGCTGTTGTTTATGGTGCCACATTGCAAGATAACAAAGTCTATCATATAGGTATTGAGAACGAGACCGATTTACATTTGTTGCAAGGTAGCAAATATATTCAAAGTAATACTGTAGGAATATATTGCAATGTAAAAGAGCATTTAAATAAAGGTCGTTTTGTCGTCTTTTCTGGTACACCATGTCAGATAAATGCCTTAAAGATATATTTAGGAAAAGACTATGACAATCTACTTACCATAGACTTGATTTGCCATGGAGTAATTTCTAACAGAATCTTTAAGCGTCATATAGAAAAGAACAATATTGGAGAAGTTTTGACTTTTAGAGACAAAAGTCTTGGGTGGGGTAAAGATATTTTCTTTAAAACAAAGAAAGAAGGTGTGATAACTGTTGACACGAATTGGAGACATAACTTTTTTTATCATACTTTTCAACTTGAGACATGCACACGTAATAGTTGTTACGACTGCCCTTTTTGTAAGCCATTAAGAGTTTCTGATATAACAATTGGAGATTATTGGGCTGCTAAAAGAACAAATGAATATAATCCTTTAGGAATATCAACAATACTCCCTAATACCTCCAAGGGATTGATGGTCATGGAGGAATGTGAAAATATAGAACGCAGACCAGTTGATTGGCTCTCTACGATAAAGCCAAATCCTCGTCTTTTCACGGCACGACCTTTATTCCGTAGGTTTGCTTGTGGTAAATACATAGGATATCTTTATAGATATCTTCCTAATGTTATTGTTGATAATATATTAGGTGTTTGGTATTCTAAGCGTAATCTTTTGTTTCTTCCATGGCTAAAATATATTCAGTATGTTAAGCGACAATATGAAGTGCAGTATCAGCAAAAACTTAAAAGTGACATAAATAATCTTTAGAGATGAAGAAAATAGGAATAATAACATATCATTGCTCAAATAATTATGGAGCACAACTTCAGGCATATGCCACTTGTTATTTTTTGCATAAAATGGGACATGTGGCTGAAGTCATAGATTGTAATACGATTGGCAAGGGACCTGTTTTTATGTGGTCGTGTGGTAGCTTAAGAGCTATTTTGGGTTCTATACGCAATAATCTGCTTAGTTTGGTGTCTGAAAGAAAACGTCATAGACTTTTTGAAGATTTTTCGCGAAACAGAATTGGTATTAGCAAACCTTGTTATACAAGACAGGATCTTGAGAATGCTTGTAAAAAGTATGATTATGTCATAACGGGAAGTGACCAAGTTTGGCATCCGATGATTTGTGAAGGTAATACATATTTTTTCCTGGATCTCCCAATTCCTAATAATAGAAAGATAGCGTATGCTCCGAGTTTTGGAGTTTCTGAATATACGCAAGATGAAGTGGATAAATATATGCCGCTTATTAAGGAAATAGATCATTTGTCTGTTCGTGAGGATTCAGGACGCAATTTGATAAAAAAACATACAGGACGTGATGCAAAGATTGTAGTTGATCCGACAATGCTGTTATCTAAAGCAGATTGGAATAAGATAGCTATTCCTGCAAAATACTCTAAATATCTATTTTATTTTACGATTCTTGATGAACCAGAGGGAACTGATGAATTAGTTCGTAGAATAGCAAAAGAGAAAGGGTTGAAGATTGTAAGAATCGGTACTGTGCGTGACATTATGAAGAGAGGTTTTATAAATGCTCGTGCAAATGGACCGCAACAATTTTTGGGATTGGTTAGAGATGCTGACTTTGTGGTTACTACTTCTTTTCATGGTAGTGTGTTCAGTATATTGTATGAGAAGCAGTTTCTTTGTGTTCTAAATAATAATGACAGAAATTCAAGAATGGAAACACTTCTTGGTAATTTGGGGTTAAAAGACCGGATGGTAAAAGACGTTAACAATTTCAATATGGATAATGATATTTCCATTGACTATGAATCTGTAAATGCTAAACTAAATGTGATGAGAAATGATTCGGTCAGCTTTCTTAAAGACTCTATTTCAGATTAATTATAAAGAAATATGAAATCTATATTATTTTTAATTGCACGATACCCTGGTTATGGTGGAATAGAAAAGGTAACGACGGTTTTGGCAAATCAGTGGGTTGCTAAATACCATGTTGTAATTTGTTCTATTGACCAACAAGATGAAAATAATCTGTTGCAAGAATTGGATAGTAAAGTGGTTTTCTATAAGATGCCTTACAATGGTTTGAAAAAATCGCAAGATAATGTCGCATTCTTGAATGAAATCATAAAAAAAGAGAAAGTAGATATTATCATGTATCAAGATAGCTATTTCCCTTGCCATTATCTATTATCTTCTATAGACAAAAGCTCCGTGTTGAAAATTATAGAGGTAGAGCATAACTCTCCATCTGGCTTTGATATTCAATATAGAGCATACATTAATTCTATATCTCGTTTTGATATCTATCACCGCTTTAAGGCATGGTTCTATCATCAAAAGAGCTTGCGTAATGAAAAAAACAACCGTCAACTTATTTATGGCGTATGTGATAGATACGTTATGTTGGCAAATGGATTGATACCTCAATGCCAAAAATATGGACATATAGAAGACAATTGCAAGTTTGAAGTTATTGGTAATCCTATTTCTATAGACAATACAGGAGTTAGTCTATCCTTGAAGCAAAAGGAATGTTTGTTTGTAGGAAGATTGGATAGTATGAAAGGTATTGATAAGATGATGCGTATTTGGGCTAATGTAGAAAGGACGTTAGCCGATTGGACATTAGTTATTGTTGGTGATGGTATTATGATGTCTGAAGTGCAGAGTGCTATACAACGATATGATTTGAAGAGATTACGAGTGGAAGGTTTTCAGACAGATGTCAAGCCTTACTACCAAACAGCTTCTATACTATGTATGTGTTCTTTGTTTGAAGGATTTCCGATGGTTCTGCCAGAGGCTATGGGATTTGGTGTGGTACCTGTCGCATTCAACTCATTTGCAACATTAGATGATATTATGATTGATGGAGAGGATGGTTTTAAAATAAATCCTTTTGATGAGAATGCTTTTTATGAAAAGTTAATCGCATTAATGTCTGATGAGAAGAAATTGAAGCAGATGCAAATAAATACTTTAAATCATTCGCAAAAGTTTAGTGTATCTTCTGTTTTGAAGAAATGGGATAATTTATTTAAAGACATTGAAAATAATGGTTGATAATTCATTACCTATACAAAAATGGCAGCTCAAGTTGCTTACATTACTTTTAGTTGCCAACTCTATCTATGCCGTTGCATGGCTTGGCTCATACACATATCACAATGCTGTCATTGAATTTGTTATTAATGTACTGATAATTGCTATAGCGGTTGTTGCTTCGAGTTCAAGGCATTTGGAGGAGCGAAAAAGCTATAAGATTGTTGTTATATATTTCATTTGGATGTTATTGCAAAGTGTGAGAGGTCTACTTGGATGTGAAATATACATGGACTATAGGCAGTTGGTAGATGGCATGATAATGCTGTCATTACCTATCCTCTTATATTTGTTCGCTTATCCTTCTGTTGTACAGTATGTTTTGCGAAAATGGCTCTTTTGGGGAGGATTGATATTTTTGGTATTTGTTTCATGGAATGTAGGTCCCAACTGTCTGTATCTTGCTCCAATATCTCTTTTTGCATGTTTCTTTTTTGATTTGCCTAAGAAATGGAAAATTACGATAGGCATAATTCTATTTATATGGTTGAGTACAATCATGGATAGAGCTAATTTGTTGCGTTCTGCCATGATGATTGCTTGTGCTGTAGCTTTTAAATATCGTCGTTTTGTTTCAGATAAGTTGTTGAAGATAGTGCATCACCTGTTTATCTTTGTTCCTCTAATCTTGTTGCTATTGGGTTTTGGGGGAAATTTCAATTTCTTCAAATATTTACAGGATGATAATGATGGTAGACATACCGAACAGATAAAAAAAGCAGATGGAAGTGTTAAAGAAGTTGATGTATTCGGAGACACACGTACATTTATTTATACAGAAGTCTTGGATTCGTCTGTAAAGCATGGGCATGTATTATGGGGAAGAACCCCAGCAAGAGGTAATGATGATTATTTCTTTGAATCACTTATTAATGATGATAAAGGTAATCAACTTAGAAAAAACGAGCGTCATGTAAACGAAGTTGGTTTTCTGAATGTTTATACATGGATTGGATTAATCGGAATTATTTTGTATAGCCTTTTGTATCTAAAAGCTTCTCTGTTAGCATTACATCATTCTAAGAATTCATATATAAAATATTTAGGTATTTTCATTGCATTCAGATGGGCTTTGGGGTGGATTGAGGATATCAATTTATTCTTTATACAAAGCATCATATTATGGATGCTTATTGCTATGTGTATGTCTAAGAAGTTTAGAGATATGAATGATTCTGAATTTCGTTCATGGTTTTTAAAGTGTTTGCCAAAATGAAAATAGCGTTGATACAGAGTGGAAATCAAGGCTTTTTTCCACGCTTTTATAATGATTTGTCAAAAGCCGTTGAAAAAAGAGGTGATATATTGAAATTGTTTGTTCCAAATACAGGCGTTAATAATCGAAGGAAATTGTCCAATCAAATTATATGGGGCAATCGTTTTAATTGGCATCTACATTATTATCTATATCGTCTTACAGGATTACAAGATATTTGGTCTGTTCTCAGCACGATAAATCTGGTTCGTAAGCTGAAAGAATATTCACCGGATGTGATAAATTTACACGTTGTGAATGATTGTAATCTATGTATGCCTCTTCTTGTTAGATACATTAACAAGCATGCTGTTCCTGTTGTTTGGACTTTTCATGATACACGGGCTTTTACTGGTCGTTGTGCATATTTCGATGAAGTGAATTGTGAAAAATGGAGAACAGGTTGTTATAATTGTCCAAAGGATAATCCTTGGCTTACAAAATCACTGATAGATAATTCACGATTGGAGTGGATTATTCGCAGAAAATTGTTTAACGCCATTTCAAAACTTACTATTGTAACTCCATCTGAGTGGTTGGCAGATTTTGTAAGAAATTCTTTTTTCAAAGACAAGGATATTGTTGTTGTTAACAATGGAATTGACACTTGTGAGTTTGCAAAGAAGCGGGACTGTTCTTTGGTTAATATCCCATGTTCTAATAAGAAAATAATATTGGGCGTTGCTTCTGTTTGGAATAAGAGCAAAGGGCTGGATACGATGTTATGGTTGAGCCAGCAACTAATCGGTGACTATCAAGTTGTCTTACTTGGAAGAATTACTGATGAGCAGAAGAAACTTATGCCAAACAACATTTTATGTCTGCCTCCAACAAGCACAAAAGATGAACTAATTGCTATATATCAGAAGGCAGATGTGTTTGTTAATCCGACATTGGCAGACAATTTTCCTACTGTAAATATTGAGGCTTTGGCATCAGGGCTTCCTGTTATTACATATAAGACGGGAGGCAGTGCCGAGTGCTTAAATGAAAAATGTGGTATTGCTGTGGATAAAGGAGACCGCCAAGCTTTGCTAAAAGCAATATATACAGTTTGTGCCCATCCTGAAATTTATACGAAAGAAAACAGCATTAAACGTTCGCAGAACTATTCATTGGCGCAATTTGATAAATATGTAGAACTTTATCATCAAGTATCTGGAAAATGAGAAATCTGATACAATTAATTTATAAGAGTATTTGGATGTTGTCGTTTTTATCAAAGGCGTACCTTACAACACGAATATTCAGATTGAAATTATGGTTGAATAATACGGAATATGGGAAGAATGTAACAAGTGCTAATTCCATAACCCGTTTGTTGATAAGCAAGTCTGCTGCTTGTGTAAAGATAGGCAATAATGTTGCCTTTAATAATTATGATGGTCCTTCTTGGAATAGTAAATGTTGCTTGCAAGTCAAAGAAGGAGGACATCTTATTATAGGTGATAATAGTGGCTTTAATGGTGCTTACATTTACTGTTCAACTGCAGTAACAATAGGTCAATGGGTTAAAGTTGGTGGTGGCTCAATGTTAATAGATTCTGATTTTCATCCGCTTGATTTTGCAAAACGTAGGGAAGGTTTTGAAGACATGAAAAGTGCTCCCATTGTCATTAATGATGATGTGTTTATTGGAACACATTGCATAATATGCAAAGGGGTAAAAATAGGAAAATGTAGCATTATTGCAGCCGGCAGTGTTGTTGTTAAAGATATTCCTGATCACGAAGTTTGGGGCGGTAATCCTGCTAAATTTATACGACAAATAAACCATTGATATGAATAAAGAACTCCTTGGAAAGATAGAAGCTTTCTTCTTGATGCCTCTTATATTGATTTATTATGTTTTATTATCCAAACGGGTTATAAATTTAATAATTAGCGATATTTGTGTATCAGAAATGCCGAAGGTCTCGTTTTGGTCTTTCGCCTACAATTTTTCTATTCACGAAGACTTTAGGAGCACTGTTTATATAAGGTTGGGATGGAAGCGCATATTCGTCAGCTGGATAAAACCAGGAGCCAAGTGTTTTTATAATCTTACAAAACACTACGGAGATAGTCTTTTTATTCAACATGGCTTTGCAACCGTCGTGTATGCAAAGTCTGTAGGACATCATTTCTTCGTAAATCAGCAAGTTACTATAGGCTTTGGTGATGATGGCAATCCGACGATCGGCAATTATGTAAGCGTTAGGGCTGGTGCTAAAATTATAGGCAATGTAAATATTGGTGATGATGTTATTATTGGTGCTAATGCGGTAGTTGTTAAAGATGTGCCATCTCATTCTGTGGTTGTTGGCGTGCCTGGTAGAATTATTAAAACAAGAAGTTCTATGGATGAGCCATGGAAACGAGTTAACGTTAAATTATGAAAGAGAAAACTATATATATATCTGATATAAAGAGCCGTAACACCAACGGTAGATTGATAGGACATTTTGTCCCGGTAGCAAACAACTATCAAGAGATTTTTAACGATAGGTGTAATGTAAAGGTTTGCGGAGGTCCTGTTTACAGCAAGTATTTTGGTGAAGACGAGTTGATAAAGTTACCCTACGATAATTTCAATGATTCTGTACTCGAAAAACTCCGAACATTTATAAATGCAATTGTTTTATTTATCAAAGCAAGAGGGCAGGTAATAGTTCTTCAACAAAGCACCCCTGTTACAGCATTTATTGCTATTGCACTTTTCTATTGGTTTACAAGTAAACTTTATCTTATTCAGTATAATACAGAATCAGTCAATTCTCCTCTGAAGCGACTGATATATAAGTGTGCAAAATGGAAAATAGATGGTTTTATTGTACCGAATGAGAGAGTTGGAAAGACCTTCACTAACAATTTTTGTATTGTTACTGATTATATTTATTGCAATAAAGATCAACAGATTGTTCCTTTGAATCAACGCAAATGGGATTTTGGAATTGTTGGCTCAATTTTTAAAGACAAGGGGTCACTTCCTGCACTTGAATATTTGGCAGAAAAAGGATATAAGGTTTTAATCGCCGGAGGTATTGGAGAGCCCGAATTGGAGCAATCTCTGAATGTTATTGTATCAAAATATAATAATATAGAACATCATATAGGCTTCGTTGATAACGAACATTTTCAGTATTATATAAGTCATAGCAAGTATTGTGTATTAAACTATTGTGGCACTTATTTTGATCGTAGTAGTGGCGTTGTGTTGGATGTTATTTTTAATGGCACACCTGTTGTAGGTACACGTTGTTCTGCTCTCAATATGGTAGAAAAAGCAAACATAGGTTTTTTATATAATAATATTTCTGAAATAGAGTCAGAAAACTTGTTTGATGAATGTCGCTATGCATTAATGTTAGAAGGTATCAGACTGTTCTTGAATAACCAGAATAAGGCTAAGGATCGTCTGTATAAGTTTATTATTCACAAATAGATAATTATGAAGAATAGAGATGTTTCTTTAGATATGGTGAAAGGCTGGCTTATTGTATGTCTGGTGTTTCATCACATTAGCGACATCGGTCTGTATAAAGTAGGCTATGAAGACAATGTCGTATTGAACCTTATTGAACAGATAGGAAATCCTCTTTATGCTTGTTATTTTATGCAAGCGTTCTTTGTTATAACTGGGCTTTGTAGTACATTTGACAAAGAGTTAAAGACGTTCATTCTTAATCTGTTTAAAGGTTTGCTTGTACCTACCATTTGTTTTACTTTGGTTTATCAGATATATTATTGTGGTATAAGTGATTTTCCTCGAATTGTTAAACAAATTGTCGTATATGGAGGAGATTTTTGGTTTCTTTATGCTATGTTCTTTTGTAAGGTAGCCTATTATCTTCTGTATAGATTCGTGCCAAAACGTTGGCTTATGCCATTGTTGTTAATGGCTTGTCTGGTAGGATCTTTGCTAAATGTATTGAATCTTGTACCTAACTATTTTTGGCATAGACAGATTCTTGATTTTATTTTATTTGTAGGCATAGGCCATCAATACAAAGAAAAGTTAATGAACATCTCTTTGTTAAAAGTTGGCTTCGCTTATATTGCAACAGTCGGAATTGCTTATGCATCGTGCGGCAATAATTTGCCTATGGTTACTGCAGGTTTTAATTCTTCATTGCTTTGTTGGCCTCTTCATTTGATGCTTTCATTATTTGGAACTTTATCAGTTATTGCTTTGGCAAGAAAAGTTAAGGTAGATGATATGATGGCTTATGTTGGCAGGAAAAGTATGATGGTTTTTATAATACAGGTATATGCCAACGGCTATTTCCTTCATTTGTTTAAAGACAAACTGACCTCTGGTATATTTATGGAGTCTACTATAGCCGTACTTGTAATTGTATGTAGCATTGTTTCGCTGGCTGTTATCATTGAATATATCTTAGACCATTCGCTTCTTAGGTTTATGTTAGGCAAACCCATAAAGTTGAAAAACAAGTCCTCGTTTACCCCCCCCCATTTCAGAAATTAACATAAATACATTTGCATATTCTGTTGTTTTATAAGACTTTTTGTTATGCAGAAGAAAAAACTATTGGTGCTTCATCCTATTATAGGACCTTATCGTATTGATTTTTTTAATGCTCTTAATGAACAATACGACTTTAAATGTTGTTTGTTCATGCACAAGTTTCCAACCATTAATTATGATTTTACAAAGATAGAAGGACAGTTAACTTTCAAACCTATATATCTTGATGTTTATCATATTACCAAACTGGGTATTCCAAAAGGTTTCTTTAAAATTCTTGAAGAGTTTCAGCCCGATTTTGTAATGTTGTCAGAGTGTAGTATACGTCCGTTAATTGTGCATTTATATAAGCTTTTATTTCGTAAGAAATTTAAGGCCATTACTTTGATTGATGATAGCTACGATATGGCTGTTGGTGGTAATCATTTCTCTAAAGCACATGCTTTGGCTGAAAAAATCATGATACCAATGAGTGATGAAATCGTCACAGTAGAACCTCGCGTGAATGCATTCTTTCAGAAACGATATGGCAAAGGAATCTATTTCCCTATTGTAGCAAATGAGAAGCGCTTAAGAGCTTTATATGAGAAATCTCTTCCTTTATCTTATCAATACATTAAGGAATATAATCTTGAAGAAAAAAAAGTATTGCTTTTTGTTGGACGATTGATAGATGTAAAGAATATAAAAAACACTATTAAAGCCTTCATAAAAGCAAATATTAAAGATGTCGTCTTTGTGATTGTTGGTGATGGCGCAGAAATGCCAACTTTAAAAGAAGCAGCATTAGGCTGTTCCTCTGTGATTTTTACAGGCATGCTTGAAGGAGAAGAACTATATGCATGGTATAACATTGCTGATGTGCATATTTTGGCAAGTTATCAAGAACCCTTTGGCGCTGTTACAAATGAAGCTCTTATTGCAGGATGCTATTCTGTAGTATCAAAAAAAGCCGGGTCACAATGTTTGGTGAAGGATGGGGTAAATGGCTTTACTGTAGATCCTAATAACATTGAAGATATAGCAAATGGTATTATTGAGGCTTTTGACTTAGCTGGGCAAAGAGATAAGACCCAATTGCAAACGTCTAAGATGCTTTTTACATTTGAAGAGTGTTCAGACAGGTTGAAAAAAGGATTGGATAGAGTTTTGAAATGAGTGTAAAATACTGAAAAGAAAATTGTTATGGATATAACAAACATAAAAATAAAAAATATAAAAGGTTATGGTGACCCAGGCTTGGATTGGAACTTGTCCCAAACCCCAATTAAGTCGAACAAAATCAACTTAGTGGTTGCCCCTAATGGCACAGGTAAGTCTTCTTTAGCCGTAGCTTTGCAATATGTTGAGAATGTGCGTATAGAACTAAAGGAAAAGCATAGGCATAATCCTTATGACGAGAACTTACATCCTCTGGTCTCTATAACTGTAGATGGGAACACTTTGATCTGTGATGATACTGTAAATAATATAAAATCGGTAGTTACGCCTTATGTCATTAATAGTCCACTAATCGCAGATACCAAATCTTATTACATTCCGGGTGGAGGGTTGAATGCAATAGGTCAAATGGCTATTGAAAAAATAGAAATGCAAGCAACTACTCCTAATAAAAATGAAATTAAGGTAAATACAACCGATATAAAAAGTTCATTTGGAAAGAACTCAAAATTAATAACAACGATAAACAGCAACCTTGGTGACTCCCATTTTATTGAGTGTATCGGGAACATGAGAGACATTTTCAACAAGTATTCTGCTCAGATGCGAATGAACATGGTCAACGCTGTAATAGACAATATTAATAGCTTAGATGGTACGAAAGAACAATTGAGGAGAATGATAGACAATTCTTATTTCTCAGAAATAGAAGCAGAACCTTACTATACACAATATGTTTCTCTAATTGGGAACGTGTACCCTAATCTTACAAAATTAGATTACTTCTTATTTTTCTTTCAGCTATTACACTTATATAACCACAATAGGGATGCTTATAATCAAGCAATAAAAAGGGCTAAGTTTGATAACGAGTGGGAACAATTTAACCAAGAGTTGAGATACTTGGACACAACTGGTAGAAATATTGCAGCACAAGAAACGGGCAATAAGGTTGTTGTGGAGTATCCGTTAGCCGACTCTATATCTAACGGTCAAAGAGACTTACTTTCTTTTTTTTGCAGACTGAAGAAATTTTATCGTTCTGTAAATGAAAATAAGAACTATTTGCTGGTCATAGATGAAATATTTGATTATTTGGATGATGCTAACTATATTGCTGCGCAATATTTCCTTTCCAAGTTCATGAAAGAGTGCAATGCAAATATTTTTGTTGTTCTTTTTACCCATTTAGATCCAGCACATTTCCGTAGTACTGTATTTAGTGAAAAGATATTGAATGTCTTGTATTTAAACGATTTTTCAGCAAAGGCAACGCCACAAATGACCTCATTTTTGGCACTACGTCAAAAATTGGATAAAAGTAATGCCACAGAGAATGAACTTTACAACAAAATTTCAGCTTATTTCTTACATTATAATCCATCAACAGAGAGTATTGAAGCAGATTTGGATGCAAGAAATGAACCAAATTTACGAACTTCATGGGGACGTTGTAATATCTTCTTCCAAGTTCTTATAGATGACGTAAATAAATACGTTAGTGGAGATACTGCGTATGATCCTTATGCTGTGGCGACAGCTTTGCGAATAAGGATAGAGAAAAAGGTATATGTTTCATTAAATCCAAATAACCAGAATGAATTTCTTACAGGAGCAAAGTGCAAAACTACTAAACAAAAACTAAACTATGCAGAAGAAAAAGGTATTCATGTAAATGATATATTTTATATGGCGATACCAATAACAAATGATGCTGATCATCTTACATATATAAAAGGAACTAATAAGTTGGACGAACATCCCTTGGTGTATAAACTGAATCATCATGTTTTACAACATATCGTAAGCGAGGTATTTGATTATTCTGGAAATGCTATAACTATAGATGCAATACATTAAACATGATAAAAGTCTTTCATATTATATCTCATATTGACATTGGTGGAGCAGAACGTGTTGCCATCAATATTGCGAAGTCAAAAAATCCAGAATTTGAATATCATGTAGTGGAGGTTGTCAGATCCGATTCTGAGTTTGCGAGGCAATTAACCAAAGAGTTGGAAAGTTCAAATGTTTATGTACATCGTTCACCATATAAAAACAATAAGATTGGTATAATTTTCTTTTGGCTATGGTTTAAGAACATTTATTTAAAATATGAACCTGACATAATTCATGTTCATACAGAAATGCCAGATTTCGCCTTGTGGATATTTCGTAAGATGGCCTGGGCTTTTTGGTGGATAAAGCCAAAATATGTTCGTACTATTCATAATACACAGCTTTGGAATAGTTGGAAACCATTAGGACGTATTATAGAACCTTATTATATAAAACATAAATGTAATGTGGCTATTTCATCTTCAACAAAAGAAAGTTATGAAACAGCTTATGGTGACAGCTTGCCAATCATATTCAACGGTCTTGAGGAAGTTCCTCAGAAAAGATTTGAGGACTTAATAAAAGGAAAAATAAATGTATTATTTGCTGGTCGTTTCTGTCCAGAGAAAGGAATTGATACCTTGCTTAATGTTTTGAAAACAATGCAAGATTCAGAAAAATATCATTTTCATATTGTTGGTGCGGGGCCTTATGCAAATGAAATAAGAGATTTTGCGAAACACAATAATCGTATCTCTGTTTATGATAAGATATATGGTTTGTCACAATACATCGGTTCTTTTGATTTCCTTTTTATGCCTTCACGTTTCGAAGGTCTTCCATTATTGTCCATAGAGGCGAGCCTTGCCCATACGCCAACAATTATAAACAGAAGTCCAGGGCTTAAAGACACTTTTCCAATAGATTGGCCATTAGCAGTTGATAATAATTCTATTGAGGCTTTTGTTGACATCTTCCGTAATAAATTGGTAGATATCAATTATGAACAACTTACAGATATTGCCTATAAATATGCAAAAGACAATTTTTCTATTGGGAAGATGCAAAGAGAATATGAAGCAGTTTATAATTTTAAAATAAAAATGTAGATGGAAAAAATAGAGGAAAATAGAAACTATGCTTTGGACGTGATAAGAGCTTTGGCAATAACATTAGTTTTAACAATTCACGCTTTTAGTTTTAAGGCTTCTGAGGGGGCAAGTGTGCTTCAAAAAGGAATTTTATGCCTTGCAAAAATGGCTGTTCCTCTCTTTTTATTGTTAACTGGATATTTAAACTGTAAAAAAACAGTTGAAGACTATTATGTGAGAGAAAAATGGAAAGGCTGTTTTAGAGTGTTACTTGCTTATATTGCCTTAGGTTCATTATGTTATATTGGATTAGTATGCATGGGACGTGAATCTGGTGTGGTTGATTACATAAAGCAGACTTTAGCTTTTAAGCTTACGCCATACGGTTGGTATATTGAGATGTGGGTCGGTTTATTTTTTCTTACTCCTTTTTTTAATATTATATTTAATAACCTGGATAAGAAATCTGAAAACTTGTTATTAGTATCACTTTTGCTATTAAGCAGTATCGCTTTATTCGTTAATAGAAACGGTAATACCATTTTACCTTCCTTTTGGATGAGTTTATGGCCAGTCACATTATATTTTCTTGGTGCTTACCTTTCACACAATCCTATACAAGTTAGAAAAAGAGTGTTATTTGTAGTATTGCTTGTAGTCGCTTTTGGGGAACCTTTATTAAATATTATAGTCCACTCCAAAACTTATCTATATTTTTGGGGAGGTCAAGATGGCATTATATATCTAATTTCAGCTTTTGTTGTTTTTGCATTTATCTTAGATAAATGCAAAAACATTCATTTAAACAATTTGTATCTGGGGGGGGTAATTCTGATTTCCAAGCAATCCCTTAATATGTATTTGATAAGTGCTTTATTTGATACTATCGGTAAAAATCTTTTTAAGGAGCAATTGGGCAATACAACACTAACAACTGTTCCGTATCTCTTTTTACTTTTAGGATTCAGTTTTATCGGATCGTTATTGGTTAGCTGCTTGTATGATAAAATATTAAAATCTATAATAGTATTGGTAAAGAGTATAAATTAATATGTGAGTACATGTTTATACAATGCAGTCAATGATGCTAAGGCAATAGCAGATAAACTTCTAAAATTAGGATATGTAGTAGATTTTGTTGTTGATGTCCACTCATAGCATGAACAAAAACATTCAATTATTTACAACCAAATATTCCTATCGACGAATTGGAGGATAATATTAGAATTCTACATGAGGGGATAAAGGTTATAAAATAAGCAACTCGTATTAATTTTCAATGAAACCAAAAATACTTTTTATCATGCACATGCCACCTCCTGTGCATGGTGCTTCAATGGTGGGACAATATATACACGACTCAGAGCTCATTAATGCGTCGTTTGATTGCCATTACGTCAATTTAGCCGTGGCTACACGACTGGATGAGATTGGTAAGGGGGGATGGAATAAGGTGAAAGGAGTGTTGAAGAAGCTGATGGAGGTAAGGAACGCGGTAAAAACTGTAAAGCCGGATCTGGTGTATATCACTCCTAATTCTGCTGGCGCACCTTTCTATAAGGATTTCATTACGGTGATGATGCTTAAGATGATGGGGCAGAAGATTGTGATGCACTTCCATAACAAGGGCGTGGCTACCAGACAGAATCGGTGGCTGGACAACTGGTTGTATTGTAGATACTTTAAGGGTGTGAAATTGATTCTGCTGGCTAATGCGCTATATGAGGATGTGAAGAGGTATGTGAATAGAGAGGATGTTTTTGTTTGTCCTAACGCTATACCGATGCTTACGATGGCTGAGCAGACTGTAAGACCAAGCGATAATATGCCGCATATCCTTTGGCTCACAAATATCATGAAGACAAAAGGTATAATGGAATTTCTCGCTGCTCTGAAAATTCTTAATGATAAGGGCGTGAAATTTCAAGCAGACTTTATCGGTGGACTGACAAAGGAGTTGGCTGGTGATGAGTTTGATGACACTTTGTCTATGATGGGGCTTAACGGATGTTGCACGTATTATGGACCGAGGTATGGTGAGGAGAAGTCTGTGTTCTTCCGCCAGTCAGACATCTTCGTTCTTCCTTCATATACCGAGGCTTTCCCCGTCTCCATCCTTGAAGCTATGGTCTTCGGTTTGCCAATCGTGGCAAGTAATGTCGGTGGTGTGAGTGCAGAAGTGGAGGATGGAGTTAACGGTTATCTTCTTGGTGGCAATCAGCCCATAATGCTAAACACGTTCCGTCCAAATCCGCGTGAAATAGCCGAGAAAATCGAAAACCTCCTCACCGACTCCACCCTGCGCCAGCGTATGGGCGAGGCAGGAAGAGAAAAGTTTGAAAAGGAGTTTACGTTGGAGGTGTTTGAGAAGAGAATGGCGGAGATTTTAAAAATATGTGTTTGATTTAAGTACTAATATGTTTCGATTAAAAGATTTAAATATACTTGGTAGCAAGGCGGAGCTTGCCTTGCTGCCAGATGGCAAATTGCTCATTAATACGATTAATGCCCATTCGTACAACACTGCACGTAAGGACGGGTTGTTCGCTGAGGCACTGACAAATGGTGATGTGCTCATTCCGGACGGAGTGAGCATCGTGAAGGCGTGCCGATGGATAAAGGCGAAGAGCCTACCGAAGGAACGTATTGCAGGATGGGACTTGTTTTCTTTCGAGATGGAAAATCTCGAAAGAAAACAATGTGGAATGTTGAATGTTGAATGTGGAGCTAATAATTCTTCATTGGACAATTCACAATCGGCTTTAGCCGACAACCCAAAATTCAAAACTCAAAACTCAGAATTCCGTTCGCCCCAGCAAACGGTTATGTTCATGGGTAGTTCGGAGAAGGTGCTCGACCTGATTGTGAAGCGGGTGGCTGAGGTGTATCCGCATCTGAAGGTGGTGACTTACTCGCCACCGTACAAGCCTGAGTTCTCGGAGGAGGACAATAAGGCTATCATTGATGCTATCAATGCTGCTGATCCTGACTTGCTATGGATTGGTATGACTGCGCCAAAGCAGGAGAAGTGGACTTACTCGCATTGGGATGAACTGAATATCCACTGCCATGTAGGTACCATCGGGGCGGTGTTCGACTTCTTTGCCGGTACGGTGGAGCGTGCACCCGTATGGTGGCAGCGTCATGGTTTGGAGTGGCTTTATCGACTGCTGAAGGAGCCGAAGCGTATGTGGCGCAGGTATATAATTGGCAATGCGCTGTTCCTTTTCAATGTTATCTTTCGCGAGAGATGGTAAAGGATATTTACTACAAATTCATACAATTCTCGCTTGGTATTTATGGTGGTCGGGAGTTTGTTGACGGGTCGGCACTGACGGACTTCGATTGGGAGCGTTTCTTTGGTTTTGCCAGGAAGCAGACGTTGGTGGGCATCATCATGGAGGGCATATCGAAACTGCCGAAAAGCGTGGCACCAACACAGCAACTGCTGATGAATTGGTTCATGGCGAGCCAGGGTATACGTCGACAGAATTGGATGCTAAACGAAGCCACCGCCGATATATATAATAAGGTGAGGGCTGCGGGCTACGACTGTTGCATACTGAAGGGACAAGCGAATGCTGCAATGTACCGAAATCCGGCTGCGCGTACACCTGGCGATGTGGATATGTGGGTGAAGGCATCGCGTGAGGAGATACGTGCGTTGGCTCATTCGCTGGCAAAGGAAAATGGACGTGTGGACGAGGAGAGCTTCAGCCATATCGCTATCACTCTGAATGGTGTATGCGTTGAGCTGCATTACACACCGGGCTTCATGGCAAACTTTGTGTATAGCCGTCGTTTACAACGATGGTTTGCGGATAGCATCGAGGTGCAGTGTCGCAATATGATTGCGTTGCCTGATGGGGCTGGTGAGGTTGCCTCCCCTACTCCTGCGTTCAATGCTGTCTATCAGTTGTACCACCTCTATCATCATTACTTCTATGAGGGTGTCGGACTACGCCAGGTGGTAGACTATTACTACGTAATTTTGAATTTTGAATTAGGAGTTTGGAATTGTCGCTTATGCGATGAGGAGTTGAAGAATTGTGAATTGGAATTTCAAAACTCAAAATTGAATAATTCAAAATCGGCAAAGCCGATAATTCAAAGTTCAAAACTCAAAATTCAAAACTCGCTAAAGCGTCTCGGCTTATGGAAGTTCGCAGGTGCAATGATGTATGTGTTGCATGAGGTGATGGGATTGTCGGAGGAACAGATGATTGCACCGATAGACAAGACACGTGGACGGATGTTGCTCGACGACATTCTGCATGGTGGCAATTTCGGACATCACGACAAACGCCATGCGTGGGGACACGATGCTTATAAAGACAACGGTTTCAAGCATGGAGCGTTGGGGCATAATCTGTTAAGATTATACCGCGACGCTCGTCTGCTTAGATATTATCCTGCGGAGGCACTAAGCGAACCGCTATTTAGAATTTGGCATTTATTTTGGAGAATGCGAAATAAGAAATGCTGACGCAAGCTTTACTTGCGCCCTGCCTTCCATCCGCCTGTTCCGTAGCATCCCTGCTCTGTCACAATAACAACCTTATTGCCGTCGAGCACCTTGCGCGGACTATGCACCTTTGCGTCATTCGTTGCGCCGTTGATAGCGGTCGGTTCGGTGACAACAAGGTGCATTGTTGTTTCTACCCCACTGTCGTATGTGGTGGCGGTGATGGTTGTTTCGCCTACGCTAAGGAGCGTAACGTAACCACCTGTGACGGTCGCAACGCTCTCGTTTGAGCTCTTCCAATGCAAGCGTTTGTCGGTAGTGGTCTTCGGCATGAATGTCGGGCGCAATCCAATGTGGGCAACATCTAACGATACCGTCATCTCTTCCTCAGCAAAGCTGATCGAACGCGACAGCTCGGGCTGCTTCTGCTCACCCTTGCGATAGAGGAACGGCAGGGGCAGGGTCTTGGATGTATAGAGATTGAAGCGTGCGTAGCTGTTGTCGGGAGTGCTGTAGCGCATTGTGCCGTAAGCTTCGTTGGTAGGAGTAAGTGTCGCGCCTTCGTGATCAAGTGCTATATTCCACTCGGTTATGCCCTCGTCCCATGCCAACTTCTGCTTGCCTGTCGCACCAAGCTGACGACCGAATTGGTCGGTGAGGGTCCAGTGCTGCTGGTCGGCAGACTTGTTCAGCGTGAAGCGCAGCACGTCCGGACAAGTAACGTCAGCCGTCGAGGCCACCGACACTACATCGAGATAGTTAGTCTCGTCCATACCGCCTAAGTCGGCAGCTGCCGCTCCGTTGCGGAATATCATCACCTCATCGCCCGCGCTGAGCGTGCTCTTCTTCGTCAGCTTCTCATACTGCCAGCCGAGCGGCGACTCCAAAGCTACATCAGCCTCATCGTATTCGATAGTGATGGCATCGAGATACACCGAGCCTTCGCTCTTGCCTCCAGCCACAACGATGCTCATGTCGTTGGTGGTGATGGCTGGTGCGTCTATCTGCTTCGTCACGTCGACATATACGCCGAGGTCTTTCGATACCCACTCGCCGAACCAGTCGGCACTGGCGAAGTCGACCGGTGCCAACGAGTAGAGCGTTGTGCCACCATCGTTGAGCGACACGCCCACTTGTCCTTTCTTATTGTTTGAGCACATCGAGAACGTGATGCTGCGCACCTTGCAGCCTTGCCATCCTTCGAGGTAGAGCACTGCCTCGTGGTTGCGAGGTATCTGGTTGTAGCGGTTGCCCGTTGTTGCGCCGAACTTGTTCTCGAAGTCTACTCGCGAGTTGCGTGGCACCGTTCCACATGCTGCTATCTTGAACTCTGCTGTCTGCTTGTTGTATTCAACGATTTTGTACATCACTTCTGCAGCATCCGCTGCAACAGAAATCGTAAGGAACGCTGCTACAGTCATTGCCTTACGCACAATACCCATCAGTTTTTTCATATCCATACTTGTTTTTCGTTACTTTGTGTAAAAGATATGCAAAGGTAGTGCAAACTGAAGACATATACAAGAATTGCAAAGAAACAAAAGATTAGTTTTACCGGACAGTAATAATCGGCTTTATAGCCACGCTCCGAAGCGTGGCTGCGGCAGTGGTGCCGAGAAGTAATAGTTCTGATCGTTGGCACTGTCGAGGAAGTTCACCCTCTTCATGCCGAAGAACGGGATGCCGTTCGGGAAGATGCGCGCAAAGTCGGTCACACCGCCCGAGAGAGCGGGGCTACCCTGCTGCAGGTCGAAGTTCCACGCCTTATCGAAAGCAAGCGGAGCGCCCTTATCGGGGTCGTCGACCTCGCAGTTGATGTCCATGCCGGCGTTCTGCTTGAAATTCTTGAAGAGCGGATCGAACTGGCCTGCTGTGGCGCTCTTTATGTCTGTGTCGAACCAGATGCCGAGCGAAGCGCCCTTTGCCATCTGCTCCACGCCGGTAGCGGTAGAAGCGTAGTAGTAGTTGGGCGTGAGACGGCTGTGCTCCATGTCGGCGCCGTCCTGCTTGGGCTGCTTCAGACCGAAGCGCGAGTCGTAGCAGAGGTTGTTCACGAACACCGGTCGCGCAGCCTTCTCCACCCATACCGAACCGCCCTTCTTATTCTTCGAGCGTCGCCAACCGCAGTCGACGATGGTATTGTTGTAGACAGTCATGTCGGTGAGTGGCACCACCTCGCTGTTGCCGGCGTTGGAGAGCTTAAAGGCGTTGGTGCAGGCGTTGTATATCACGTTGTTGGCTACGTCGAGCTTGCAGCCCGCCTTCACGTTGATAGCCTCGCCGCCGTCGGCAGCGTTACCCGAATCGGCGAAGATGTTGCCCGCGATCACGCCGTTGCCGCCCGTGAAGTAGGTCTGGTCGTTGTAGTTGTCGTGGAAGAAGCTGTTGGCGATGACAAACTTGCCGTTGACGTTGCAGAAGTGGAAGGCCGGCACGCCGCCGTCGATGGTGGTCTTGAAGAGCTTGTTCTGGAACGATGCCGACGACTCGGTAGGCGTGGCGCCGGCGTAGGCTATGTCTACATGGTTGAGCACCACTTCCTCCGAGTTGTAGCCGCAGATGATGCCGCCCCAGGCTTCGGGCTTCTTGCGGTCGGAGGTGAAGGTGACGGGCTTCTCGGCTGTACCGAGGCAGTAGAGGTTGCCCAGCACCACCACTTCTACAGGCACCTGCACGTCAGCCTTGCACGTCACCGTCACGCCAGGCTCTATATAGAGCGATGTGCCGACGGGTATCTCTACGCTCTCGCTCAGCGTGGTGTCGTTCGACCACACGAGCGAGCCTACAGGATACTCTGCCACGGCGGTCTTTATGACGTTTGTAGAACCTTGGTTGGCGTTGCCGTTGTTGCCTGCATAATCGTACGGATTGATGTTGTCGTTCTCGCAAGACGCTGAGAACATTGCCGTTGCTGCAGCGAGCAGCATACCGGCCATTGTGTTTATCTTCTTCATTGTATGATGTTGTTATGGTGAGGTGGTGGGGTGGTGAAATGGTGAGGTGGTGAGGTGGTGAGGTGGTGAGACGGTGAGACGGTGAGATGATGATAAAATCAGAGCTTGTAGCGCACGCCGAGCAGGAAAGTTCTGCCGTAACGATATGTGCCAACGATGGTATTGTCGCTCTTCTGTCCTTCATACTCGAGGTTGCTTTGGTTGACGGTCTTGAGGTATCGCTCGCGCTTTGCGTCGAGCAGGTTGTTGGCCTTGAAGAAGAGCGAGATGCCGTTGTGGAACGTCTTCTCTGCGCTGAAGTCGAGTCCGAACATCGCCTTGTCCCACTGGTCGGCGTCCTTGAACGGCGACACAAGTGCGAGTTTCGTGCCGGTGAACGAGGCTGCAAGCTGTGCGTTCCAACCATGTTCGGTGTCCTTGTAGAGCAGGGAGAGGTTGGCTGTATGCGGCGCCTGGTTCACGAGCGGACGAGTCTGCGTTACGCCCGTCTTATACTCTGCGCTGCCTTCCTTGTACTGGCGCTTCGAAGTGGTAATCTCCGAGTGGGTGTAGGTATAGTTTGCCTTCACACCGAAGTGGCGTATGTACTTTATCACGTCTATCTCGAAGCCCATATTCTTCGCGTTGCCCAGGTTGGCGGGCATGTAGTAGGCGTCTGTTCCGGCGCCGATTTTGCCGTCCGACGTAACGAACACCTGTTCTATCGGGTTCTTCAGATACTTATAGAAGACGCCTGCGAGAATCTGCTCTGTGCTCGACGGGAACCACTCCCAGCGCAGGTCGACATTGTCGATGCGGGCGCGCTTCAGTTCGGGGTTTCCCTTCTCCTGATACTCCTCGCCCTGTATCTGGTAGGGTACAATCTCGTAGAATCCAGGTCGGTTGATAGAACGGTAGTAAGAGAGGCGCACGTTCATCTTCTTTGTCGGTGTCCACTTCACTGAAGCCGACGGCAGATAGTCCCAATAGCTCTGCTCGCCCACCTGCCCCATGTTGCGGAAGTGCTGCAGCATGGTGTATATCTGGTTAGTATGTTCGGCGCGTAAACCCACGTTCAGCTCTCCGAGAGCGCTGCTCAGCGTAGCCATAGCGTAGACTCCGCCGATGTGCTCCTTCGAGTCGTAGTTGAGCTGAGACGCCTGCGAGTAAGGCGTCTTGCATACCCAATCGACGTTGGCGAACTGCTCGTATCCGTTGCCGTCGAGCTGCTGCGATATGTCAGCCGGGTTGAAGATGTACGAGTAGTAGCGGTTGCTGCGCTCCTTGCGGCGATACTGCGCTCCAACCTTCCACAAAGCGTCCAGCTTGTCGCCGAAGCGTGTGTCGTAAGCGAGGTTGATGTAGCCCGCCCAGTCGGTATCCTTGTTGTGCTGGAAGCGGCGTTCCGCACTCTTAGGCAGCGTCTTCAGGATGTTCTTCTCCTGACTCCATATGTCGCCCGACACGGCGTCGCCCTCAGCGCCGGCACTACGACCAACGGTGTTGGTAAGCGTCACGTATGTGCGGTCGGGGTCTTCGGCTCTTGCCTGCGAGAACACGCCCGACCAGTCGACCGTGAAGCGGTCGGTCAGATGGTGCGTGCCCTTGAGGTTGGTGGCGAAGATGCTCTGCGTAGAAGAAATGGAGCGCAGCTCGTCGTCCTGCGTGTACGAGTCGGCACTGATATACTCGGTGTTCACGCCGTTGTTGTAGCGCACGCCCTTCGAGTTGGTACGTACGTACATGTTGTACCATTCGAGTTTATGGTTCGAGAGCGAGAGGTCGAGCTTTGCGTGCAGCCCCGCCGTGAAGTCGTGTATGCTGTAGTAGCGGTGGTTAAGCGTAGAGATATACATAGCCTGTTCGCCCGACGCCATCTTCACCGAGTTGTATGTACGCTCCGTGCCACGGAAGGCGTTCTGCACACTTCCGGCAAGCATCACGCCGATACGGTTGTTCCAGAAACGGTCGCCAACGCTGATTCCGCCGATGAAGTTGGGCGCCGGCGTAGCATGGCTCTTCAGCTGCACCGGTCCGTTCCTGAAGTCGGAAGCCGAAGCCTTATAGTCTGAGCCGAACGCCTCGTAGGGCGAACGGTGAGTATAGTCGGAGCGGTTGGTCGTGAGATAGTCTCTTGCGCCGCTCCAGAAATAGTCGCTCATGCCTACGGCGGCGTTAGCCTGCAACTGGAAGCGTGCGGGCGCATCCTTCATCACCATGTCGACCACTCCACCTGCGGCGTCGCCCTCCATGTCGGCAGTAAGCGACTTCGAAACCACGAGGCGGTCCATCAGGTCAGACGGGAAGATGTTGAGCGGAACGTAGCGGTTCTTGTCGTCGGGACTCGGTATCTTCACACCGTTCACGAGCGTATAGTTGTAGCGCTTGTCCATGCCTCGGAGTATGGCGTACGAAGCCTCGCCCGAAGCGTCGCGCTCCATGGTCACGCTCGACACGCGCTGAAGCACGCTCGCCACATTCACGTCGGGCGAGAGCTGTATGCTCTGCTGGCTCATCACGTTGAGCACGCTCGCCGCTTTCTTCACCGTCTCGACGGCGCTGCGGTCGGAGCGATACTCGCGGCGTCCGGTTACAACCACCTCGCCCAACTGCTGCAAGTCTTCGTCCAAGGCGATAATGAGTTGTCCGTCCTTGCCTTTCTCCGAGCCTTTGTCATAGTCTTTCGCCACGTCGACCACCATCTCTCTTGTCTTGTACGCCATGTACGAGACAACAAGCGTGTAGCGACCGCGGTCGGGCAGCTCGCGCAGCGTGAAGGTGCCGTCGAGACCGGTTGTGGTGCTGACGCTTGGCAGCTCCTTCACTCTGATAACGGTGCCGATAAGCGGCTCGCCGGTCTTGTGGTCCTTGACGATGCCGTCGAGCGTGTGCGCCGTTATGGCAGAGGTAGCAGCCGTGAGGAGTGCCACTGTGAATAAGAATCTCTTCATGCTATTTCGACTTTGTTATCGTGTGAATAATCTTTCCGTCCTTGTCTATCATCGACATCTTCAGCTGCTTCTTGTCTACGGTGAACACAGAGAAGCCGTCGGCAGAGCTGCAGAACACCGTGCCGTCGGTAGGCTTCACGGGACGCGCCAACGACGACGACGAGTTGACTACGTAGTCGATATTGTCACCCTTCTTCTGTATGTGCTGGAAGTTGTGGATGTGTCCGCAGGCGTATATAGCCACGTTGTTATATTTGTGAAGCACTGGCAGCAGACGCTTCTGCATGTCGAGACGCTCGCTCCCCTTCTTGTTGGTGTCGGCATATATCGGGTGATGACCCATCACAACCACCCAGTCTTCCTTGGCGTTGCGCAGCGTCTCGTCGAGCCACGCCAGCTGCGCCTCAGCGTCCTGCTTGCAGGCGTCGGGATAGACGCTCGAATTCTTACGATAAGAGTCGATGAGCGGTGTTGTGTCGAGCATCACAATGCGCACGGAAGTGTTGCCGTGCTTGAACACCTTAGTATAATACCTGGCAGGCATCATCCATCGGCGGCTCACCTTGCCGTAGTCCATGAAAGCCTGCGTATTGCCGCGATACTCGTGGTTGCCGCAAACAGGGAACCAGTCGAGCATAAGGTCGGGATGCGAGTAAACCAGCTCGTAGTTGGTCATCCAAAGCGGGTCCTGCAGCGACGCAACACCATTGAAATGATGAATGTCGCCCGCAGCAAACACACACTCAGGGTCAACCACTCCCGCCATTTCGCCCATCAGTTCGGCTATCGGCTTCTGGTCGTAATAGCCGTTGCGTCCCATGTCGTTGGTCAGATAAAGCGTCACGTCGCCCTTCAGCTGCTGCCACTCGGCACGCACGTTGTCAGCAACCGGTTGCACTACGGCAGCCGTTGTCACCTTCGCCTTGCAGCACGCCGGCACGCCGACTGTGCCTTGAGCCTGCATACCCATACTACCCAACAACATCATTGCAGCCAATGACCACACAGCCATTCTTCTGCCGCAGCTTTCTCTCACTACTTTCTTTTTCATTCTTTTGCTTATTTAGTTAACTATGTGTAAAATTTCGGGTGCAAAAGTAAAAGTATAGTGTGTCAAAGAAGTTACAAAAATTTTATAATCAGAAGTCTTCCTGCGACGACTCTTCTTTTTCCCATCCTGCGCTGCAGTCCGCCACCCAGAAAGCAGATGCCCGATACAATCCGCGTGTTCAAGCGCTGGCTATACACTTAAATTATCTTAATGCTTCACCAAAAAATACTACAAATACTTGTTTGTATGTGTCGAAAAGTGTAGCTTTGCAGCAGTTTCATGTGTCTAAAAGTGTAAGATTTCTGAGCTTTTATGTGTCTAAAAGTGTAAACTATGAAAAGAAAGATATACAACAAGCTCGTAGAGTGGAAGAATCAAAAGCAGCACAAACCATTAATACTCAACGGTGTAAGACAATGCGGCAAGACTTTCATCCTTAAAGAATTCGGCAAAAAAGAATTCGCAAGCCTTGCCTACGTCAGTTGCGACAGAAACGAAAGCCTACAAGCCATATATGCGGGCGATTTCAATGTGTTTAGAATTATACAAGGATTAAGTGCTTTGACAGGAGTGGACATCATCCCCGGCAAGACACTTATATTCTTAGATGAAGTGCAAGCCTTTCCACAGGCATTAGAGGCATTGAAGTATTTTTGCGAAGACGCTCCCGAATATCATATTGTTGTGGCAGGATCTTTGTTAGGTGTAGCCTTACACGCAGGGGTATCCTTCCCCGTAGGAAAAGTACAGACACTACGCCTTTTCCCTATGGACTTTGAAGAGTTTCTTATGGCATTGGGGGAAGACCAACTGCTAAAGCTCATGCATAACCACGACTATGAACTGATGAATGCCTTCCACGAAAAACTAAAAGACTATCTGCGCCAATACTACTATGTAGGAGGAATGCCTGAGGTCGTAAAGCATTACGTAGAAAACAAATTGCTCAATCAGGTGCGAACAATTCAAAACGAAATTCTATCCAACTATGCAGGCGATTTCTCCAAACACGCACCCACACAAGAGGTACCACGCATCGACATGGTGTGGCAATCGATACTTGGGCAATTGTCTAAAGAGAACAAGAAATTCGTGTATGGAGTATTGAAAAAAGGCGGTAGGGCGAAAGAATTCGAGTTAGCCATACAATGGCTGATAGACGCAGGTCTGATATATAAAACTACAAAGGTGACAAAACCCGAATTGCCATTGAAGTTCTACGAAGACATATCTGCTTTCAAACTCTATTTATGCGACTGTGGATTGATGGGCGCTATGGCAAACACCGATGCTAAGAATGTGTTAATTAGCGATGCCGTATTTACTGAATACAAAGGGGCATTTACCGAACAGTATGTCCTTCAGCAACTACTCGCATCTAACATAAACAACATTTATTATTATAGTTCGGACACCTCACGCATGGAGATGGATTTCATTATTCAGCAGAAAGGTGCACTGGTACCAATAGAAGTGAAAGGAGGAACAAGCATAAAGGCAACATCACTACACAATTATCTAAAACAACATCAAGACATACCTGCCGTACGCTTCTCAATGCTCCCTTATCGCAAACAGGAAAATATAACCAACATGCCCCTATACGGTGTGTTTCTCAGTTTGGAATAAATATGCCAGTATAAAGTGCAAGAATTGTAACTGGTTAACAAACAAGAAAGGAACAAACAATGAAAGGTTACGCAAAACCGATACGCTCTATGATGCCGAAGGTTTCTTCTGGTCTGCCAAGCAAGTAGATACAAGATACTGTACAATGATTGCTCCACAAAAATACTTGTGGACTTCAATGGACAACAGAAGTAAACTTCGTTGCTTACGCTTCTTGTTTGAGAAATGCGACATAGCCGAGTCTGAATTGGTAATGTTGCTTGAACCTGTAAAAGAATAAAAGTTATGGCAGAAAATAATAACATACCGCAGTTCGTGAATAGCGACTCTTTTATGGCAGACAAGAACTATGTAAAATGGTTGTCTAACCTAAAGAAACGCTTCCGTATGGCACAGCTTAAAGCTGCTGTCAAGGTGAATACAGAAATGCTCAAATTCTACTGGAGTTTGGGCGAGGACATTTGTGAGAAGCAGAAGCAATATAAGTGGGGCGCAAAGGTTATTGACAGACTTAGTCTTGATATGCGTTCGGAATTTCCTCAGAGTGAGGGATTTTCCAGAGCTAACCTGTACCATATAAAGCGATGGTTCACATTCTATTCAAGCCAAATTGAATTTGTCTACCAGGCTGGTAGACAATTACAGGAAGTGGATGATGCCAATACCCCTATACCAGAGATATTGCTTTATGTGCCTTGGAGACATCAAACAGTAATTGTTTCCAAATGCGCCACAATAAACGCTGCGATGTTTTATCTCAATAAGGTCGTTGAGGGCAACATGAGCCGTACAGAATTGGAACATGTTATTAAGGCTCAACTGTACGAGCACACAGGCAAGGCTTTGAATAACTTTGATGTTACACTGCCTCAACCTCAAAACGCACTGGCAACAGAGATAATAAAAGACCCTTATAAGTTGGATTTCTTCTCGTTGCCAAGCAAGTTCAACGAAATGGACTTGGAGAATAAGTTAGCAACCAATATTACTCGCTTCCTCTTGGAACTGGGTAAAGGCTTTGCGTATGTCGGTCGGCAGATGGAACTTGACACGCCAAGTGGCAAGTCTTACTTCCCCGACATGGTTTTCTATCATACTCGTCTGAAATGTTATGTGGTGATCGAACTGAAAGTGGTTGACTTTATGCCAGAATTCATTGGCAAACTGAACTTCTATGTTTCGGCAGCAGACGAATTGCTTAGAGGCGAGGGAGATAATCCGAGCATCGGCATTCTTCTTTGCAAGGACAAAGACTCTTCCGTTGTCGAATGGTCTCTGCGTGGCATCACGACTCCGTTAGGTGTGGCAAGTTACCAATTGCAGGAGGTTTATGAACGCACATTGCTTGAAATAAAGCAGGAAGCCTCAGAAGAGAACGCTTCAGAAGATGAAAAATAAATAATAGAATGTAACAAAATGGACTTATCAAAACACTTTGTTTTACTCAATGGGGAGCCTAAGACCTTACAAATAGACACCATACAAAAAAATGGGAATACAGGTTATAGTGTGCGTTTCAAAAACAACGGACGTACATATAACTATGCCTATAGCAAAGTAACTTGGCTCAGTACTCCTGAGTGGAAAGACCCCACACAATGTAAGGTATATATAAATGGAACATTGACACAAAATATAAGAGAAATATGGCGCTTCGACAATAACGAACATAGCTGTTGGAGAATTATCTTTAACAATAATTTTGTATTGGATGATGCTTCTGGAAAAATCACAGTAGCACAATCCTGCCTACAAGAAACAGCCGCAAAGGATGTCCTTACCTACATGAAAAACGTGGCAACTATCAATCCTTTAGGCAGAGATGAACAGAATCATGAGGGAACACTATCGCAGATTTATAACAGTGTAGATTTTATTGATAAAGAGACAGCAGCTGCTTGCTACCTCAACCCTGCTAACAACAAGCCTAAGAAACGTTGTCATGCCGACTTGGTTTTTCCTTTTGGATGTAATACCAGCCAAAAGATTGCTGTAGCCAATGCCTTTGAACATCAAATAAGTGTCATCCAAGGTCCTCCTGGTACGGGTAAGACACAAACCATTTTGAACATTATCGCAAACATCATTAGACAAGGTAAAACGGTGATTGTTGTCTCTAACAACAATTCTGCTACAGCAAATGTGTTTGAGAAACTGGAAAAATATGGTATTGGCTTTATAGCAGCCTCACTTGGTAACAAAGACAATAAAACTGCATTCATTGCTAATCAACCCATAATACCCACAGATCTTAATACGTGGGGGTTAGAACTCACAACCTATTTTAAAGTGAGACAGCACTTACATACTACCTCGCAACACTTAGACAAGGTTTATGAATTACAGAATGAACGTGCATTACTATTGCAAGAGCAACAAACGATAGGATTGGAGTGGAAACACTTTTGTAAGAACAATGGTATTGATGAAAATATAGAATTAGAAAACCATATCAATTCAAAGCGTATCTTATCCATTTGGCTAAGTTGCCAAATATGGACAGATGATAAGTATGTAAAATACACTCACGGAATTGGCAAATTAAAAGAACAAATCAAATGGTGGTGGATGAAATGGACATGTACCAACAGACTTCATATACAAAACAAAATTGACAAGAACAATTTGGCACCACTTATATTAGAACTTCAAACTTTATACTACAAAAATAAGATTCTGGAAATCGAGCAACGTATAGAAACAATCAATCAAGAAATGGCTTTATATGATGCAAAAGCATTGACTAATAATTTAGTCAAAGATTCCATGACACTCTTAAAATCGTCATTATACGACCATTATAAAGACCGAGAGAGAGTAGTTTTCACCGATACCAGGGACATGAAAAGACAAGGTGTGATGATGAAGAATGAATATCCTGTAATACTCAGCACCACTATGTCTGCACGTTCATGTGTATTTGCAGATGAACCATACGATTATATCATTATGGATGAAGCATCGCAAGTTTCATCAGAAACAGGAACTTTAGCTCTTACCTGCGCAAAGAATGCCGTTATCGTAGGAGATACGAAGCAATTGCCTAATGTGGAAACAGAAGAGGATAGACAAAAGTTGCAGATCATTGCTAAACCTTATAACATATCAGATGGCTACGACTGTTCAAAGTATAGTTTTTTAGAATCAATACTAAAAGTTATACCCGATATAACAGAAACAATGCTTCGAGAACACTATCGTTGTCATCCGCGTATAATCAACTTTTGCAATCAAAAGTTTTATGGTGGCAACCTGCTTATCATGACAGAGGATAAAGGTGAAGAAAATGTATTAACAGCCATAAGAACCGTTAAGGGTAATCATGCTATTAATCATCTTAACCAGCGAGAGATAGATGTGGTGAAGAACGAACTATTACCGACCTTGAAAGATTGCAGCAGTATCGGTATTGTAACTCCATACAATAATCAAGTAGATGCTTTCCGCCAACAGCTGAATGATATAAAGATCGGAACAATACACAAATACCAAGGTCGTGAAGAAGACACTATTATCATGAGCGTTGTAGACAATCAGATTTCTGAGTTTGCCGATGACGCAAAGATGTTAAATGTAGCAGTATCAAGAGCACAAAAGCATTTCTGCCTCGTTATGACCGGAAATGAGCAAGCAAAGCACCGCAACATCATGGATTTGTTGGACTATATTGCCTACAACAACTGTACTGTGACAGAAAGCAAACTGGCATCTATTTTCGACTATCTATATGACCAATATACAGAACAAAGAATAAACTTCCTCAAAAATCATCCACAAATTTCTGATTATGCGTCGGAAAATCTTACATATTCACTGATATGCGAGGTGTTGGCATCTAATCCTGATTATAGTTGTATGAAGGTGTTGTGCCATATTCCTTTACGACAAGTTATAAAAAATACATCACTGATGTCGGCAGAAGAATTAAAATATGCTGCAAACTATAACACACATCTTGATTTTCTTATAATCAACCGTATAGGGAAGCAACCCGTACTTGCCATAGAAACAGATGGATATTCGTACCACAATGAAAAAACAATACAGCATCATCGTGATATAATGAAAGACCATATTCTATCAAAGTATGGTCTACATCTACTACGTCTCTCAACAAAAGGCAGCGGTGAACGAGAAAAGATCGTAACAGCACTGAATAAAATTGATAATATACAATCATCTAAAAGATGCTGAGCATGTGCTCGCACCCCGAGTTCGACGACGAGATGCTGCCACTCAGCAAGGGAGATGCGCTTGAAGGCGCAACGCTTCGTGAGGGAGATATCTGTGGAAGAACAGCAATTCCACCGAACGCACGGAACACACAAAACATTGCTGCGGAGTATATTCTAAACAAAACGACGAGCATCCGCGTCGGTCGATACGAGCATCTGCGTCGGTCGATACGGACGTCTGCGTCGGTCGACGCGGACATCTGCGTCGGTCGATACGGACATCTGCGTCGGTCGACGCGAATGCCCAACAACAAACATAAACATCAGAAATGAAACATCTTTTTATCATACTAAGCTGTCTTCTGCCCAGCCTTTGCTCAGCGCAAACCTTCAGCGGCGAATACACCGCAGAGTGGCAGTGGGACATGAAGCGCAACACCAACTGGCTGAACCTGCTGCGCTTGAACCTGAACGTGCCCGTCTTCGACGGCAAGGGCACCATCGAAGCCTCTACGCTGCACATAGCAAAAACTAATGAAACAATCATAGCCGACTGGCAGACGTTCTCGAACATTGAGGCAGAGAACAACGTTGCTACCATCGCCGTATTGGGCTACATGCACGAGTGGCAGGCGGCACATCTGTTTGTCGGCGTGCGCAACGTGAACGAGGACTTCTTCACGTCCGACATCACCACGCTCTTCATCAACAGCTCCTGTGGCATATTCCCTACCATCGCCGCAAGCTACCCCATAGCCAACTATCCGTTCTCGGGGCTTACGGTCTACTTCGACGTGTCGAGGGGCGGCTGGACATTCAGAAACAGCCTGTACAACGGCACTGGCTACAACGGATGGAAACGTAGAGACAACCCGTTCCTCGTGCGACCGGCGAAGGACGGCGTGTTCAACATCTCGCAACTGGAGTATGCGCACAGCGGTGCGCACTACTTCGCCGGCGTAGCTGTCCACTCGCGGCAATATACCGTCGGCACGGATGGCGAAATGCCGTCTGCCGACGCTGCTGCACACAAGACCACCTGCGCCTGGTGGGCGTATGCCGAGCAGCCCGTGTGGTCGGCTGCCGACCACTGCGTGACGTGTATGGCGCAGTACTCGGAGAACACCTGTCGCCAAAGTGTCTGCTACAGGTATGCCGAGGTGGGCTGCGCCTACTGCGACAGTCTCAACCAGTGCGGAGTGTCTGCTCAATGCGCTCGCTTCCGTCAAGGCACCGAGCACTCCGTTGAGCTGACATACCGTCGCCAGCTGAATCGCCACATCGCTCTGCAGCCCTCCTTCCAGTACATCAACAACGCAGGCGGCAACTTCACCGCGCTCTGCGCACGTCTGTACTACAGTTTCTGAGCGACTTTCCACAGAACCTTGCTGCGGAGTATATTCTCCCACAGAACACGCGGAACACACAGAACCGTCCAACGAAGTATATCCTCCCACAGATGACACTGATATTCACAGATTAGGAGCACGCACCCAAATTCCGTGAATTCCGTGGGAACCACATCGCACACAAACCATCTGTGTAAATCCGTGAAATCTGTGGGAGGTAAAACTCAGAGTGAAATCTGTGGGAGAAAAGAAAGCCCACAAAACACGCGGAACACACAGAACCGTCCAACGAAGTATATCCTCCCACAGATGTTTTTACTTTTTTACTCTTTTACTCTTTTACTTTTAAATTATGTCAGAACACCTTACCAAAGACGCTATCGACCTCAGTACGCTGAGCATACCTCGCCTGTTCGGTCGCTATTTCCTGCCAACATTGTTCGGAATGCTCAGCATCTCCGCCATGTGCGCCATCGACGGCATCTTCGTCGGACACGCTGTGGGAGCCGACGGCATTGGCGCCATCAATATCTGCGTGCCCATAATGATGTTAGCTACGGGTCTCGGACTGATGATGGGCGCCGGCTGCTCGGTGGTGGCGTCGATACACATGGCTGAGAAGAAGCTGAAGGCGGCGCGCATCAATGTGATGCAGGCGTGGATATTCACCTCGATCGTCATCTTAGCGATGATCATTCCGGTGATGATTTTCCCTTCTGCCACGGGCAGACTGCTCGGCTCGTCGGAGGCACTGCTGCCTCTGGTGCGCGAGTATATGCTGGGCTTCATGCCGGGCGAGCTGTTCGGCGTGTGGTGCGCCCTGCTGTTGTTCGTGATACGATTGGACGGCAATCCGCGTCTCGCCATGTGGTGCAACGTGATTGCGGCTGTAGCCAATATCGTGCTCGACTGGCTGATGATAGTACACCTCGGCTGGGGACTTGCCGGTGCTGCCGTAGCCTCAACGCTGAGCATGATGATAGGCGGACTGATTGCAGCGTGGTACATGCTGTTCGCCGCGCGACAGCTGCGCCCGATACGCCTGAAGTGGAGCCGCCGATCGCTGCTCTACTCCGTGCGCAACATCGGCTATCAATGCACCATAGGCATATCGGCTCTCATGGGCGAGGGCACAATGGCGGTGCTCACCCTCGTGGGCAACTACGTATTCATAACCTATATGGGCGACCCGGGCGTGGGCGCGTTCGGCATAGCGTGCTACTACACACCGTTCGTCTACATGATAGGCAACGCCGTGGCGCAGTCGGCGCAGCCCATCATCAGCTACAACTACGGCATCGGCAACACTCACCGCGTGCGCTCCACGCTGAAGGTGGCGCTGCTCACCGCCGTGCTGTGCGGCGGAGCCGTGAGTGCAGCCTTCGTGCTGTTCCCCTACCAGCTGACGGAGCTCTTCGTGAGCACCGGCGAGGCTGCCTTCCCGCTCGCCGTCAAGGGTCTCCCATTGATGGCTGTCGCCTTCGTGTTCTTCATCGTCAACCTCATGTGCATCGGCTACTTTCAGAGCGTTGAGCGCGTGCGCCCGGCAATGGTGTTCGCGCTGCTGCGCGGTGCGGTGTTCCTCGTGCCCAGCTTCATACTGCTGCCGAAGGTGCTCGGCGACAGCGGCATCTGGCTCGCGCTCGCCCTCTCCGAACTGCTCACCACTGCGTGCATCGTGGCGTATGCAGCACTGCGGAGATAGCTCGCATTTCCACGCAACACACAGATATCGCCGCTTCGCACCGCATTTTTGCCGTTTCGCATAAGAAACAATTGTGTGCAAATAAAAACAATCGTACTTTTGCAGCTTAATAATAAGTTCTCAGGCAACTTGTCCTTTGAACGAACCCATAAATTGAAGCATAAAATGAAAAAGTTTGGATTTAGACATTTAATGTACGGATGGCTTGCTGTCGTAGTCCTTGCGCTGACTTCATGCGACTCTGAAAATGTGATACCGATCAATGACAAAACTTTGCCGGAGACCATTGCCAAAGATTTCCACGAACGCTGCGAGGACTACACTATCAAACGCGTTTACACAGGTCCAGAGCCTTACTTCGACAGTGGAGCAATGGAAACGTATGTCATCTCTGAGGACAACGCGGGGAATGAGTGCGTGGTTGTATACGTTGACAATGCGTGGAACCGCACCGTGCGGATGCTCTCTGACATTGACCAGTTGCCCAGCTCGGTGCGATACCGGCTGCTCACGATAAACCCGGAGGCCAGAAACGATGAATTCTGGGAGATCAAGGAAGTGACACAGGCCAGCATAAACGGGACATACTATATTCTCTGCTATCTGCAGGACACCCCCAAGCTCAAGAATCTCGTCCACACACTTGTCATTGACAGCAAAGGAACGGTGGCCAAGGCATGCACATACAGACTGAACGACGCTGAATATATAGGTACGATTCCTGGCGATATGGAATGGATTACAGCGCACTACAAAGGCTCCGAAGTGCTTGGTTTTGTCAACGACAGCGGCTTTGACAACTACCTCATCATGCACGACGGCGTGTTGAAGTCCGTATACTTCAGAGTATCACGCAATGGCACGACATGGAAAGAAACATGTTACCCCTTGCCGAAAGGCACAACGGTACCAAGCAACGTATTGGAATCCTTACACGCTGACTACCCTGATTTCACCTATACTGAGGTCTCTATTGTTGAAACCACTGACGGAATAGTCTACCTCTTTACCGATGGAAACAGACCCGACCGTTTAGGGCATTATGTTGAAGCAAACTAATATCCACCGACAATAAACATATGATAAATATATAATGAGAAAGATTGTATTATCATTATTTGCATTATGCTGTTTTTCGGCAGTAATGACACAACAGAAGACACGCAGTCTGTCTGTAGAATTACTTGGTGCCCAAAATATTGCAGGCATCAACTACGACAGCCGTTTCAAGGGCAACTCGGGCTTAGGCTACCGCGTGGGTCTCGGCTATGGCTATGGCAACACTTCAGGTTTGTTCGACCAGAAAATCAATGGCGTTGGTGTTCCGTTGGAGCTAAACTATCTGCTCGGAAAGAAGAACAGCAAACTGGAGCTGGGCTTCGGTGCGAGTCTTGGTGTATATCAAGTAAAGGAAACAATAGGATACGTCGAAGATACATGGTGGTATCCAGGTGGGGAGAATACAGACGAAACTTCTCCTAAAACTTATTTTTACACTTCATCAAGAACTCAATTAGGTTATTTCTTCTTCGGAGACATCGGCTACCGCTATCAGCGCCCCAACGGATTCATGTTCCGTGTAGGCGTTTCGCCGTCGTTCAACTTTGGCGACAAGTACGGACTCAGCAAGGCTACTTTCTTCCCGTACATAGGCTTCGGTTGGTCGTTCTAAGCAGACCAGAACATTTTCAAGCAATTTAAACAAATAAGCGTATGAAGAAACTATTGTTATGCTTGTTGTCAGGCGTAATGTCACTGACAAGCTGCGAATCGTCAGACCCTGTAGGACTTGCCGACCCTATGAAGTGGAGCACGGTTCCGTCGGGCTTGAAAAACGGCGAACTGAAAGTGGAAGCCGAAGGAGGAAGTTGCCTGTTTGCCTGCAAAAACTACAAAAGTTTTTGGATTGCCAGCGTGAAGGAAGAAGGAGAATTCAAGGAAAACACTTCATACAAAGAGTTCGACGGAGGCTGGTATCTCGTCAAGATAGAGGACAACGAACTAAAGATTATCATCAATCGCAACGAAACGAACGCATCACGTTCCTTCACGCTTTGCGTGGAAGCAGGAAACGCCTTCGACGAATTCAAGTTCGTACAAGATGCAGCAAAACAATAATCTTGCAATATATACTATAACAGCAACAGCATCCGCCATTCAATCTCTTTTGGTGTCGATGTAACGTTTTAACGACATTATATAACAAGAGGGTGTACATCTACGCAAGAAACATAGAATGCACACCCTCTTGTTATTTCTCCAACCATTTTTTAAACAACGCCGCTTTTTCCTTGCTTATTACAATATTGTCATCCTCGCAGCCTTTAAGCTTCACCATTAGTTTAGAACCGAAGTAAAAGCTGATTTTCCTGATGCCCTTAATGTTGGCGATATACTGTCGATTGAGACGGAAGAAACGGGCAGGGTCTAAAGCCTGCTCCAGGTCGTTCATGCTCATGGGCAGCGGATAGGAGGTGCCGTCGACAGTAAACGCCGTGATTCGGTTGTCGCGCATATTGATGTAGCTTATGTCGTCGGCGCAGAGCATGCAAAGCTCGTCACCTTTCGTGATTAGGAAGCGCTCGCGGTATTGGCGTGTGTCGTTAAGCACGTCGTGCAGAGGACTCTCTACGGCAGACTGTTGTGCATTGCGATTAAGCCGCAGTTTGCCGATTGCGGCACGCAGCTCGTCAGCGTCAATCGGCTTCATCAGATAGTCGAGTCCGTTGTTCTTTATCGCCTCCATTGCGTATTCGTCGTAAGCCGTGGTGAAGACCACGAACGACTGTGGCATTACCTTGCGGAACGCTTCAAACACGTCACCGTCGGCAAGTCGGATGTCGGAAAAGATAAGGTCATAGTCGTTGTTGGCAGCAAGCTCCTCTGTCACCTCCGCCACACTTTTCAGCGGTCCATGCACGTCTATCGTGTCGTCAATATCCATTATGAGCCTTTTCAGACGTCTTGCGCTGAAATGGTCGTCTTCTATAATCAATACCTTTTTCATCGTTCTTCTATTGTTTTCGTTTTATGATTGGCAGTCGCACCTCAAATGAATCTCTATGGGTTATGAACTCCGGTTCTACTTCGCCCTCCAGTCGATAGCGTTGCTTCAAGTTGCTAATGCCTATACCGTACGACTCTATGCTCTGATTGTTGTTATTGTTGGTGTATATGCGGTTGTTCTTTATGACGAGCATGTCGCCCTGACGACCAAGAGACACATGAAGCTCGGTGCCGTTCTGCGGGCAGTTGTGCTTCACGGCATTCTCGATGATAAGCTGTAGACTCAGCGAGAGGATGCATTCGTCGCGGTCGCCGCGCAAATCGTCGGCGTGCAAGACGATGGCGTTGTCGTAGCGCATGTTGAGCAGGCCGATGTACGACTTGATGAAGTCGATGCCGTCGGCAAGGGTTATATACTCCTTGTCGATGTGCTGAAGTATGTAGCGGTAGATATGTGAGAGTTTCACGACATAGTCCTCAGCCATCTTCTGGTCCTCCCCTATCATTCCGGCAAGCGAGCTAAGACTGTTGAATACGAAATGTGGGTCTAATTGCATCATTAAGTATCGCTTCTGTAAGGCGAGGTTCTCCTTGCCTTTCAGAACAATCATGTTGGAAAAGTGCATCGAAAGGTGGATGAGTGCTACAAGACTCGCTATCAGTCCGAATAGAAAAGACGTTCCCCATATATCCTGCATCATAAGCTTAGGTGCAACAAGGCTCAGCAGCAGTTCGCAGCCACCAGCAATAAGCAGATTGAAGCCCAACACCACCAGTCCATTCTGCACGAACACACGGTGGGTCTGCCCTTCGCGCCAAAAGCGCCGCTGTCTGAACAGCCATCGGTTGAGATACAAACTCGAAAGCGAGAACAAACCGCAGAGTGCAAAGTCGACAAGCAACTCAGGATACAGTCCGTTTACCGACTGTAGGAAGTCGGGCAGGTCTACCAATATCCAGATGATATCGTACAGGAAGAAGAAGATAAGCGAGTAGACAAGCCACTCAAGGAAAGAGTTCTTGGATCTATGCATAACGAGAAAACTCTGAATTATAGTGTTTTTATTGATACCGATATCACTTTCCGCCCCCAAACGCAGCGTTTTTCTATCCGCAGTCATGCTGGCAAATCATCCGCATCAGCTCCTCGTTGGCGCGGTTGTCTACAGCAGCGCTTTTCAGTTCGGA